>Ga0163153_10000499_pt1 | contig 69791 bp, 51 predicted proteins | sample OliLakLV19MP6IB1_FD_148629 | JGI IMG/M metagenome (GOLD analysis project Ga0163153, IMG submission 148629) | Freshwater microbial mat bacterial communities from Lake Vanda, McMurdo Dry Valleys, Antarctica - Oligotrophic Lake LV.19.MP6.IB-1 | ecosystem: Environmental > Aquatic > Freshwater >... | reverse complement strand
TTTGAGTAGCATCAATCCCTATGCCCACAGCCCCGTCCGCAAGGCGACCCTTTTTCCTACTTCGGGGTTCGGGTTTATACGTGCCCGTCTCTTGTGTCATTGTTGAGGGGGACCCCTTTGTGTGACCTCTTTTCCCTTTTCTGGTTCACCTCTCCAAAATCGGCGGAGTTGAGCGTCCAGTCTCGGCTGAGTTCTTCCGCAGCAAAGGTTAGAGCATCAAATCAAACGAACCTGCTCGGCACTCTGTCCGCCGCGCCTTTCGTCTGGAACATCTATTTCAAACCGTTAGCGTGCGAGTGTGCATCTTGAATCTGACCAGATCCCACCTGCTTTTTTTGCAACCACGCATTGGAGCGTGATCGTCGGCGCTCGACAGCGCGGAACGGCCGAGGCGGAGGCTGCGCTGGAGAAATTATGCCGGACTTACTGGCGTCCCGTGTTCGCGTTTGTTCGCCGCTCCTTGCCGAACGAAGACGTGGCGCAAGATCTCACACAAGGATTCTTCGAACGGTTCCTTGAGAAAGAGTACTTCCGTGATGCTGACCAACTTCGCGGTCGGTTCCGCTCGTTCTTGCTGGTGTGCGTGAAGAATTTTCTCGCGAATGAACGGGACAAACAGCGGACCCAACGGCGGGGCGGCGGCGCCATCCCGGTTTCCATCGATCAATGGCTTCAAGAGTCCGGTGCGGAACTGGCATCAAACCCCGCCTTGACTCCGGATCGCATTTACGAACGCCAGTGGGCGCACTCGATGTTGGAAAATGTGCGGTCTAAGTTGCGTTTGGAATTTGTGGAGTCGGGACGGACCGGCGTATTCGACACACTGCATGTGTACCTTGCGGGAGAAGGGGATGAGTCTCCTTATAATGCGGTCGCAGACCAGATGCAGATGAGCGTGGATGCGGTGAAAAAAAACGTGGAGCGAATGAGGCGGAGGTTCGGTCATCTGCTCCGCGAAGAGATCGCGCAAACGGTGCAGCACCCGTCCGAAATTGAGGATGAGTTGCGGTTTCTTCGAGGCGCTCTCCAAAGTTAGAAAACGTTTTTTGTCACCAATCCAAGGGAAAACTTAATAGCCTGTAGAGTGCCTGTTGGAAAACTCGTGGCAATTAAAGGAAGAAGCGTGCGAACGGCGAGTCGGATATCTTCTTTGAGGATTTTTGGGGGCTTACGCTTGGACGGGGCATCGTGGGTTCCTTCGGAAGCTCGAACCGGGTGACCTCGCTATGGGGTTTGGATTTTTTGGCCGAAGACAAATGCAACCAACCGTATCACCTCACTGCCCGAAGTGCGGCGCCGACCTGGCTTCGCCGGGAGCCGAGTGCGCCAATTGTCTGCTCGAACTGGGATTTGCCACCATCTTGGGCAACGAGGCGGAGCCTGCCTCAGAAAACAGATCAGCAGCCCGGGTCTTCGGTGATTACGAATTGCTTGGTGAAATTGCCCGGGGCGGAATGGGCGTCGTCTATCGCGCGCGTCAACGCCGCCTCGGAAGAACGGTGGCGCTGAAGTTGATCCTGGGCGGCCAACTTGCCACGCGCGAGTTCGTCCATCGTTTTCGGGCGGAAGCGGCAGCAGCGGCGGCGCTCCAGCATCCCAATATCGTCGCCATCCATGATGTCGGCGTTCATGACGGGAACCATTTTTTCTCGATGGATTATGTCGAGGGCCAGAACCTCGCCCAACTGGTTGGCAACCGGCCAATGCCCGCGCAGAAGGCTGCGCGCTACGGGCAGCTGATCGCGGAAGCGATTCACTACGCGCATGAGCAAGGGATTCTGCACCGCGACCTCAAGCCCTCCAACGTCTTGGTTGATGCCGCGACGGACCAGCCGCGCGTGACGGATTTTGGCCTGGCCAAATGGCTGGATGGCGAATCGAGTCTGACCCTGACCGGCCAGGTTCTCGGTTCGCCGCATTTCATGCCGCCAGAACAGGCCGACGCCCGGCGCGGCAAAGTGGGCCGACGCAGTGATGTCTATGGGCTTGGGGGCATCCTCTATTTCTTGCTCACCGCCCGGCCGCCGTTTCAAGGCGACTCCCTGGAAGCGACCCTGGGTCAGGTGCTCAATGTAGAGCCGGTCTCACCTCGGCTGCTGAATCCAACCGTGCCTCGGGATTTGGAAACCATTTGCCTCAAGTGCCTCAACAAAGAACCGGATCGGCGCTACCCGACCGCGCGGGCGCTCGGGGAAGATTTAAGTCGTTTTCTGAATGCGGAGTCCATTCTCGCGCGGCCAACCACCATTCTCGAACAAACTTGGCGGTGGTGTCGCCGCAAACCCGCCTTCGCGGGTCTGGTGGCCACCGCCGTCGCCCTGCTTTTGACCCTCGCCATCGGATCGCCCATCGTTGCGTTTCGCATTCAACACGCGCGACAAATCGCGGAAGCCAATCTCTACAGCGCCGATCTGAACATGGTGCAGACGGCCTTGGCGAATGCGGACCTGGTCCACGCGCGTGGGCTGTTGGACCGGCATCGCCCCGCGCCCGGCCAGAGCGATCCACGTGGCTTTGAGTGGCGCTACTTGTGGAACTTGTGCCAGGGCGATGAAAAGTTTGTTTTCGAGCCTGTTATTACGTGGCCACGGCGCGTCGTGTTTTCCCGAGACGGGCGCCTATTGGCTGCCGGCGGAAATCTCTCCGTCGTCTGGAACATGGCGACCAAAGCGGTGGTGAAAACGCTGCCGCCGGGCGACCGTCCAGTGACTTTTTCTCCCAACGACCCCCTGCTGGTTACGGCGGGCAAGAATGGACTGAAGCTTTGGAATACTCAAACCTGGCAGGAGCGGACGCTGGGGCCGTGTCACACGATCGTGGCGGCCGTGTTTAGCCCCGATGGCAGCTCGCTCATTGTCTATGATGCTGGCCTCCAGCTGTGGGACACTCGAAACTCGACGCTCGTTTCCTCAAATGACTTCGGTGGGATCAACTGGTGGGTCATTGCTACCTTGAGCATCTCCCGCGACGGAGCATTGATCAGTTGCGGGCGAGGTTTTCCCCACGCCACAGCAGCCGAGTTGCGACTCTTCCGCCTGCCTTCGCTGGAACCGGTGCCCTGGAGTGAGCGACTACCAAAGGATGTTGCATCCGCAGTCTTTGGTTCCGAAGGAAACGTGCTGGTGACCGGAGGTTGGAGCGGCGATATCCGACTATGGGACAGCAACTCGGGCCAGGAACTTCCCTCCATCATGAAACAGTCGTCGAGAATCATGGCGATGTGTTTCAGCCCGACTGAACCGAATTTACTGGCCACCACCGGTGGAGATCGAACCATTCACCTTTGGGACCTGGCTTCTCAAAAAGAACGCACGCGGCTGCACGGAGCCTCCCAAGAGTTACAGGAACTGGCGTTCTCACCTCTTGACGGGCAAACGATCGCTACCGGTGGCGCCGGGGATCCAATCACTTTGTGGAATGCCGCCCAGACTAATAAGGCCCACATCATCACGGCTCCCACGGAAGCACGAAATTGCGTCCTTGGTTATTCGGAAAATGGAAAACAACTCGTGACCGTCGATGCGACGGGTCAGGTGATGTACCGTGATCCAACCTCGTTGGCCGTCCTGGATGCTGTCTGCCGGGTTGATATGGAATCGGCCTTGGAGTTCCCGCCCATGGTAGATTTCGTTGCTCTCGCGATGGCTTCGAGTCCCGGCATCAAGATGCTGGCGCTGGGCAGGAGGGACGGGACGGTCGAGATCTGGAATTTGGAAACCCGCACGAAGCGCCTGCTGAGCGCTCACGCGAAGCCCGTTTGCGGGCTGGCCTTTTCACCTGATTCCAGCCAACTCATCACGGTCGGCAACGATCGCGAAGTTCACCTGTGGAATCTTGCCACTCTATCCCAGGTGGCTTCCGCGACGTCGGGGGAAGATCCCTCCCCGACTTACGGGGCCTCCGTGCGGTTTTCGCCGAGCGGAGAATTAGTCGCGGTAGGAAGCAAACACCATCTCTCGATTTTTCGCGGAACGGATCTCCACGGACTGCATCATTTCGGCAACCTCAAACCTTTTGACTCGCTTCGCTTCAGTCCCGATGGACGTTATCTCGTCTCCGGGCATGACGGTGGCGGGATCATCGTCTGGGATACCCACGCCTGGAATCGCCGCTCACTGCCGGGTCATAAACTTTTCCCAGCAGATATGGCTTTCTCGCTGGACGGACGCCGCATGGTGAGCGGCGGTGACAAGCTGATTGTCTGGGACACGGACACGTGGCAGCCCCTCGCCAGCTACCAACTGCCGCTCCAAGACATCAGCCACATCACTTTCTCGCCGGATGGCAATGATCTGATTACCAGCGACGCCCACGCATTGCGCGTCTGGCGCGCGCCTTCCTTCAAGGAGATCGGGGATCGAGAAGCGCGCCTGGGGCGATGGCGCTGAAGCAGCGCGGTGGCGACGCAACCCAAGGAGCGCGGATTTCAGTCCGCTTCATCCAACAAACTGGCACTAACGTAAGTGCATCGCGGGATGCAACCCGACCGGACGTCCAAGCGGAATAAATTCCACAATCCTTCGTTCACACTCCGGTTCTCAAAGAAATTTCAGAAATCCTGTCACCTGCCGCCGCCATTCCTTCATTACCTGGTGACGCCTCCTTGTGGGGGCAGATTTAAACAACTAACAAAAATAGCCCATCATCTTTGGTTCACTTCGGAAGGACCGAGGGATCGGGCACAGAGAAAGAACAGCAAATGAAAACACGAATCAGTCAAACAATTAAGAAACGCCTGGCCATGCTCCTGATCCCCTTTCTGATGGTGGGAGCGCTCACGTTTCCCGCCCATGCGGACAATCTGGCGGCGAAGGTCAAGGGTCAAGGAACCGTCGATATGCTAGCAACGGCGGACGACACGGTGTTTGGCGTTTTCGCGGAAGGAGACTTGTTCGTCGACAACCACTTCGCGATCAAGGCCGACGTTCATCCTGATGGCTCCGCAAGTGGCAACGCAACGTTTCGCTTTGGCGCGGAATTCTCTAACGCGTGGGGCGCCGACATCATCACGCTGAAGTGCGAAATCAACACCGGGACCGTGGGTGAAGACGGCACCATCGTTTTGCAAGGTATCTCGTTCGAAGAAGACTTCGTCGACGGTATTGTCACCTTCGAGGAACTCAGTCCTGTCGAGATCGTAGTCAACCCCGACGGTTTGTTCACTTTGCGTTGGTGCCAGACGCCCGCACTCGCGCTGGAAATAACCAAAGGACACCTCAAGGTCAAATAAACGCCCGTTTGGAGGCCGATGAGGGCTGGCAAGCCAGCCCTCATCGGTCTTTTTGTGATGCAGCACGGTGACACTCCGGTTCTCAAGAATTTTCAGAAACCCTGTCACCTGTCGCCGCCATTCCTTCATTACCTAGAGACGCCTCCTTAAGGAGGAGTCTGAACAACTAACAAAAATCAAGGCCGTCATCCTTGGGTCGCTTCGGACCGATCGGGGGATGAGGCACAGAGAAAGAACAGCAAATGAAAACACGAATCAGTCAAACAATTAAGAAACGCCTGGCCATGCTCCTGGTCCCCTTTCTGACGGTGGGAGCGCTCACCGTCGCCGCCCGTGCGGACAAGCAGGCGGCGGAGCCCAACGCGACCTTGCTGGCAACGGGCCTGGAGGAGCTCCAAGGGAGTACCGTCGGCCCCGGCGGGGCGTTGTTCGTCACCGCGCCGCTCGCCGGCAGCATCTGGCGCGTCGACCCGAAGACCGGTGCCGTCACGCTCTTCGCCAGCGGGCTGCCGGCCCGCTTTCCGGGCCTGTTCTTCATCGGCAGCGGGGTGGTCGATGTCGCCTTCCTTGATGGGACCGCCTACGCGCTGGTCACCGGCGTCGCGCCCGACCTAGAGGGCAACGACATCGTCGGCATCTACCGAGTGGACGGCCCGAACAGCTTTACCGTCGTCGCGGACCTCGGCGCGTTCTCCGTGGCCAATCCGCCGGCGATGGAAATCTTCGTCCCCACCGGCTTCCAGTACGCGATCGAACCCTTCCGCGGCGGGTTCCTCGTCACCGACGGGCACCACAATCGGGTGCTGTGGGTCACCCGCGATGGCGAAATTACCGAGTTGATCGCTTTCGACGACGTTGTCCCGACCGGGCTGGCCGTCTCGGGCAACTCGATCTATGTCGCCCAGGCCGGACCCATCCCCCACCATCCGGAGGACGGCAGGGTAGTCGTGTTCGGACCGAAGTCGACGACCGCCACCGAAGTCGCCGCCGGAATCAGGCTGACCGTCGACGTGGAGTTCGGCCGCGGGCGCACGCTCTTCGCCCTCTCGCAAGGCTTCTGGGACGGCCCGTACGAGGGGGCTCCGGCGCAGCCGAACACCGGCGCGCTCATGCGGGTCAACAGGGACGGCACTCTCACGACCGTCGTCGGCGGGCTGGACCGGCCGACCTCGGTCGAGATCATCAAGAACACCGCCTACGTCGTCACGCTTACCGGGGAGATCTGGAAGATCGACAATATCTCGGTTCCGCCCTACCGGCGTCTCAAGTAAGCCATTAAGCAGCCCCCTGACGGTTGTCGCTTCGCGGCCCGTCAGGTGGCATCCCATCTATGAAACGCATCCACGCTTCCTTCAACATCGCGCTGCTCGCCGGAGCCTTCCTCTTTCATTCCACATCCGCCCGAGGTGCCTCCGATCTGCCCGATCCGCTCACCGGTGACAAAGCCATCGAACATCTCAAGGGCACCGGGCAGTATGATTCCCTCCGCGCCGCCGTGACTGGCGCGCGTTATGGGGTGAAGACCGAGCGGGAGCACATCGCCACGGCGGCGAACCCGGCGCACGGCATCTTCAGCACCTTCACGCCCGTGGGTCTGCGGCTGGAAGTCCGCACTGGCGACGCGGCAGACGCAACCGTTCACTCCGTGACCTGCCGGCTGGAAAGCCTCGGCTACGGCGCGGCGCAACGGCCGGTGCCTGCGGGCGCATTGAAGACTGAAGGTGCGCGGGTGGAACTGGTCCGGGCCACTCCGCGCGTCACCGAATGGTTTCAGAATTCTCCCGCCGGGTTGGAACACGGCTTCACGCTCGCCGAGCGTACGTCCGCCAATCCGCAGGGAGAGCCGCTGCGCCTGGTCATGGCCGTCACCGGCGATCTCGCGCCCGAGGCGGATGCGGCGGGACAAAATCTCAGCCTGCGGGATGCGACGGGGGGCACTGTGATTTCCTACGATAATCTCAAGGTTTGGGACGCCACTGGCGCGGAGCTTCCCGCGACGATGCAGGCCGGGGAGGGTTACGTCACCCTGAAGGTGAGCGAGGCAACCGCCCACTACCCGCTCACGATTGATCCGACCTTCGCCCAGCAGGCCTATCTCAAGGCCAGCAACAGCGAGGGCGACCGACTATTCGGGGGGGGGTGACCAGTTCGGCACGGTGGCGGTGTCGGGCGACACGGTGGTGGTCGGGGCGCCTTTTGAGGACATTGACGCCACCGGGGTCAACAGAAACGGCAGCGACAACAACGCGTCTGATTCTGGGGCGGCCTACGTTTTCGTGCGCAATGGGAGTTCCTGGACCCAGCAGGCCTATCTCAAGGCTAGCAACACCGGGGTGAATGACAGTTTCGGCTACTCGGTCGCGGTGTCGGGCGACACGGTGGTGGTGGGAGCACCTTGGGAGGCCAGCAATGCCACCGCAGTAAACGGCAACCAGAGCGACAACAACGCCTCGGGGGCGGGCGCGGCCTATGTGTTCGTGCGCAGCGGGACAATCTGGACGCAGCAGGCCTACCTCAAAGCTTCTAACGCGGAGTGGGGCGATGAATTCGGCCGGTCGGTATCCGTGGCGGGCGATACCGTGGTGGTCGGCGCACCTCATGAGGACAGCAACGCCAACGGCAGCAACAACTTCGCTTCCGATTCTGGTGCGGCCTACGTGTTCGTGCGCAGCGGGACGAATTGGAGCCAGCAAGTTTACCTCAAAGCGGGTAATGCCAGCCCAAACGACGAGTTCGGCTTCGCCGTCGCCGCCTCCTTCGAGCGCGTGGTCGTCGGAGCGCCGTTCGAGGATAGCAATGCGAAAGGCATCGATGGGGATGGCAGCAACAACTTCGCTTCCGATTCTGGTGCGGCCTACGTGTTCGTGCGGAATGGGACGAGCTGGACACAGCAAGCCTATCTCAAGGCGAGCAATACGGAGGCCAGTGACCAATTCGGCCACTCGGTGGCAGTGGCAGGTGGCACAGTGGTGGTCGGGGCATTTCTTGAGGACAGCAACGCCAACGGAGTCAACGGGAACGGCAGCGACAACAACGCAAAGAATTCCGGGGCGGCCTACGTGTTCTTTCTTCGAACCGGTCCAGTCGCCTTCGGATGGATCCAGAAAGCCTATCTCAAGGCCATCAACACCGGGCAAGGTCACCATTTCGGCTTTTCGGTGGCGGTGTCGGGTGGCGGCATGGTAGTCGTCGGGGTGCCTTCCGAGGACAGCAACGCCTCCGGCGCAGTCTATGCGTTCGTGCGCGGCGGCACGTTTTCAAACCCGACATGGAGCTTCCAGGACTATCTCAAGGCCAGCAACAACCGGGCAAGTGCCGGCTTCGGAGTAGCAGTGGCGGTGTCGGGCGGCACGGTGGTGGTCGGAGCTCCCGGTGAGGACAGCAACGCGTTCGGGGTTAACGGCATAATCAGCGGCAACAACGAGCCCTTCTCCGGCGCGGCCTATGTCTTCGAAACCACGGCCCCTGAAATCAACGTCGAGCAGCCTCTGAACACGAATCTTGCCGATGGCGGCAGCCAGGATTTTGTCGTGATTAACGGCGGCAGCACCGATCTCACTTTCACAATCAAAAACGCCGGGCTCGAGAACCTCACCGGGCTGACTCTCACGATCGATGGCACCGACGCGGCGATGTTCACGGTCACCGCCACTCCCGCCGCGCCGGTCTCACCGTCAGGGAGCACCACCTTCGCCGTGCGGTTCGCCCCTACCAGCACCGGGACGAAAACCGCTGCACTGCACCTCTTCAATAACGACCCGGACGAGGCTCCCTTCGATATCACCCTGAACGGTTACACGCTCAACTTCACTCAAGACACCGACGGCGACGGGCTGAACGATGCAGCGGAGTTTCAAATGGCGGCTTATGGCTTCGATTGGAAAGTGAGCCAACCCGCGTTTGTGAATGATCTCTTCTCCACCGCCAATGGCGCCGGGCTTTTCACCCAATCTCAAATCCAGGCTCTCAACGTGAACACGCCGCTGCTTACCAAAAACCCGATGAACGGCCTTTTCAAGCTCACCATCGGGATCGAGAAAGCCACGCTCGTGACGAACTTCATGGCCTTCCCTATGACCGCACCGCAGACCACGATCAACGCGGCAGGCAAGCTGGAGTTTCAATTCAGCTCGCCGGACAACGCCGCGTTCTTCCGTCTTGAAGCGCGGTAGGAGCCATGATGGAGATGGCACTGGGCGATTGCCTGCCCCTGGCTTTACGCCGAAATGAAAACCCAGCTAAAGAAATAAATCTTACAATGGTGATCGGTTTCCCGGACGGACGGCGCATTGTTCAGTGAGGCGCAAAGACGCCTGAAAAGAATCGATACAAACGTTCAACACTGCGATGAAGTGAAAAACTCACTTTCTAAAAATAGAAAATTCGCCGATGGCCGCGATGATGGTGAAAGGCGGCATTGAGCATCTCGACACTATGGACACACTAAAGATATTTCTCTCATATCTCTGGCCGGCGTTTATTGGCGCGTTGATCGGCAGCTTGGTCGTATACCTTGGGCGCCGGGCTGGTTACGACTCGCGCTTCCTCCGCCCGTCTTTGAACCCGAAAAGATTTGCCGAGTTGGCCGGCTACTCGAAGGAAGAACAGAAGCGTTTACTTCATGAGGCGAGCACAGAAGCATTCCGACATTGGCGTGGGTATTTTCCCGTTTCCGCTTATCTCTACGTTGTCGCCACGGGCGTAGCGGTCGCGTACACGCTTCCGAAGGTCACAACGATTCCAAATTCGATGTGGTTGAATTTGGCAGTCGTGACGGTGTTTATAGTTTGTGGTGGTTGGCTCACTCGCATCTTGACGACACGTTACGTCCGACCATTTTTGCGGACAGGCATTGAGAGGTCACGCGAGGCCTCCCCCTAATGAGCTAAACGGTCACAGTCTGGGAAGGAACGTAAAGAGGTCAGTCCTCAACATTGATTCTTGGCTCATCGCGGTCATCCTTGAAGATGGATTTCGGGCGGTCGCCATGATTCATCAGATGGTAGATGGCTCCGGGATATTCGAGGCGCAACGGGCGGGGCACGCATTCGATTTATCCGAGCCAGTCTCTTGTGTCATTGTTGAGGACCCTTTTTTGAACAGCGTCGAAAAGGATGGGAGTGTTGTCGGGCTCTACTTGAGATGGGCCAACCGGACTGGAGCGCGGCCAAAAGCGAGTTGAGATTCGCCGATGCCGATCTGAGATGCGTCGCAACGGAATCGAGATTGCTCGCAGATTCATCAAGATGGGCCGTAATGCACTGGAGCAGCGGCACAGGGGACTTGGGCTTCGTCGCAGCGCACGGGAGATCAGCCAAACGGTTTGCGAGATTGTCCGGAAAACAATTGAGTTGGATCAAACGAGACGTGATCCACCCTGGATGGGAGTGGAGACCATTCCGAGACGACGAGAGACAGGTCAAATTGCACTGGAGTTTCGCCAAATGATCCGTAGGAAGTTCAGACGGCGCTGGAGAAGTGCCGGCGAGGACTGGCGGCGCTCCGCGCGGACCGGTGGAATTATCGAGGATGGTTCAGGCTCAGTCAGGGCTTGCGGTCAGGCTGTGTCTCCCGCACAAAGAGCCATGTCGATGGTTCAACCTCTCACCCCGACAACTGATGGAACGGAAGTGATGGATCCTGATGATTGCCAGCAAGAGAAGACGGAGGTGCGTTTCCGCGCCGATGAGTGCGACGCACGCCAGCGAAAGGAACTGGCATCATGACTAAGCGTTTCTTGCGCTGGCTCCTGCAGGTGCTCTTCGGCTTTCGCGCCTACAACACCGAGGCGCTCAAGACGCCGGGACCAGTGCTGCTCGTCCCCAATCACTCCTCCTGGATCGACTGGCTGTTTGTCGCGGTCTGCCTGGACGACGACTGGAAGTTCGTGGTGTCCAGCACGTCCGCCCAGACAAGCTGGCTGCATCGGAAGATCATGCTCAACGACCGGAGCTTCCCGGTGGACACCTCGTCGCCTTACGCCGCGAAGCGCATGGCCGAGCATCTGCAAAAGAAGGGCCGGCTCGTGCTCTTCGCGGAAGGCCGGCTGTCGCGCACCGGCTGCCTGATGAAGCTGTTCGATGGAACGGGCTTCCTGCTGCACAAGACGAACGCGAAGGTCATCACCTGCTTCCTGCGCGGCGCGCACCGGCTGCCGTTCTCGCCGAACAAGGATCAAAAACGCTGCTTCCCGAAAGTCACCGCGCACTTCAGCGAGGTGCTCACGCCGCCGCATCTGGAGCACCTCTCCACCACGCAGTCGCGCACCATCCTGACAAACTGGCTGCGCGACAGAATGCTCCTTCAACGGTTCGACACGGACATGAAGTTCGGCGCGCCCACAATCCCGGAAGCCATCCTCGCCACCGCGCGCACCCGGCCGAAGCATGTGGTCCTGGAGGACGTGAGCGCGTCGTTGAACTACCGGCGGCTGCTGGTCGGCGCGAGTCTGCTTGGCGAACAATTCTCCCGCCGCATCGCAGCGGACCAGCGTCGCGTCGGGGTGCTGCTGCCGAACGTGAACGGCGCGCCCGTCTCGCTGCTCGGCCTGTGGCTGGTGGGGAAGATTCCGGCGCTGCTCAATTACTCGACCGGTCCCGTCGTCATGCTGGCGTGCTGTCAGCTCGCCGGCTTGAAGCAGGTGATCACGTCGCGGACTTTCATCGAGAAGGCCAGGCTCAAGCTCGAACCTTTGACTGAAGCTGGCATTGAGCTGATTTATCTCGAAGACGTCCGCACGAACATCACCGGCTTGAACAAGTTTCTGACGCTGCTGGGCGTCCGGTTCGCGCCCGGATCCATTCTGGTCGCGAAGCCCGCGCCGTCCGACACCGCAGCAATCCTTTTCACGAGCGGTTCCGAAGGCGTTCCCAAAGGCGTCGATCTGACGCACACGAACCTGCTCGCGAACATCTGGCAGATGCTGACGGTGTGCGACGTGCAGGACTGGGACCGGCTGTTCAACGCGATGCCGATCTTCCACAGCTTCGGGCTGACCATCGGCACGCTGCTCCCGCTGGTGCGCGGCTGCAACGTCACGCTCTACCCGTCGCCGCTGCATTACCGCGTCATCCCGACGGCGTTCTATCATCGCGACGCCACCATCATGCTCGCGACGAACACCTTCTTGAACGGCTACGCGCGCAAGGCCCACGCGCTCGACTGGCGCAGCCTGCGTTACATGTTTGCCGCCGCCGAGAAGCTGCAGGAAGCCACTTCGTCGATGTGGGCGCAGCGTTTCGGCGTGCGCGTGCTCGAAGGATTTGGCGCGACCGAGTGCAGTCCGGCGGTCAGCGCGAACACGCCGTTGCGGGCGAAGCACGGTTCCGCCGGAATGTTTCTGCCCGGAATTGATTACCGATTGGAACCGGTCGAAGGCGTGGCGGAAGGCGGACGGCTCTTCGTGCGTGGACCGAACGTAATGCGCGGCTATCTGAATCCCGGGCCGAACGCCGCGTTTCAGGAACTCGGCGGCTGGTATGACACCGGCGACATCGCGAAGGTGGACGAAGAGGGCTACGTGTTCATCCTCGGCCGCTTGAAACGCTTCGCGAAGATCAGCGGCGAGATGGTCAGCCTCACCGCCGTGGAGGAGGCATTGGCCGGCGCGTTCCCGCAATACGGCCTTCGTTTTCAACTGGCCGTCGTGAGCAAGCCGGACGCGGACAAGGGCGAGATGCTGATCGCCGTGGCGAACGACGCGAAGCTCCAGCTCGATGAGATTCGCGCCGTGCTCCGCGCCAAGGGCTTTCCGAACTTCTGCGCGCCGCGCGAAGTGAAGTTCCTCCGGGACATCCCCAAGCTCGGCACCGGCAAGGTGAACCACCGCGAATTGCAGGGCATGGTCTGAGGCCGGAACGAGAGCGGGACAGTACTTCCAGCCTGTCCGGAGTTTCGGCACCGAGCATTTGCGCAAAGGTAGTTGCTCCTCGTCCCGAATCCAAAGGGGAGTCTGTCCGCCAGCCCAAGGGTTGCGAGGCACGAGCTGCCTTGGGAAAACTCGCTTCCCTTAACCCCAACGGGGTTGTGGCAATCATGACGATGGACGTGCCGCAACCCCGTTGGGGTTGGAAGACTCTGGCTGACCAAACCCAGGGTAGCCTCGCCGACTCGGCAACCGCTGGGCTGGAGGACGGAATCCCGTTGGAATTCTCGGAAGGGCCACCATCCTCGCCGCTCCCCCATCTGCTGTTCCCAGCTCAGATCAGCGAGGAATGATCCGGTGTTTCCGAGGCGTTTCCATGACTGGTTTGTCACGGAATTTTAGTTTCCTTTTCGCGGTCGGTTCCTAATATCGCCCCTGCTTGCTGCTTCAAGGCAGGCTTCGGACCCAGAAATTACGATATATGCCACTGACACATACCACTGACCTTTTCGCGAAAGCCCTGAAAGGCAAATACGCAATCGGCGCTTTCAACGTGAACAACATGGAGCTGCTCCAGGCCATCGTTGAAGCCTGTGAAGAAGAGAAGGCTCCCGTGATGCTCCAGATCTCCAAGGGCGCTCGCCAATACGCCAACCCGGTGTATCTGAAGAAGCTCATCGAAGCAGCCGTCAGCCTCAGCAACATCCCCATCGCCATCCATCTCGATCACGGCGACTCGTTCGAGCTGTGCAAGGAATGCATTGATGAAGGCTTCACCAGCGTGATGATCGACGCCTCCCATGATCCGTTCGAGAAGAACGTCGAGGTCTGCCGCAAGGTCGTCGAATACGCGCACAAGCATAACTGCGTGGTCGAAGGCGAGCTCGGCATGCTGGTCGGCGCGCAGCACGACGACGGCGAAGAAGGCGGCGCTTATTCCAAGGGCGGCGCTTATACGCACCCCGAGGAAGCGGTTGAATTCGTCAAGCAATCCGGCGTGGATTCACTCGCGGTTGCCATCGGAAATTCTCACGGCGCCTACAAGTTCAAAGGCGAGCAGCATCTCGATCTCGAACGCCTCAAGGCCATCAAGAAGGCGCTCATGGACGCCGGGCTCGGCGACTATCCGCTCGTGCTCCACGGCGCTTCCAGCGTGCCGAAGGATCTCGCCGAAGAGATCAACAAATACGGCGGCAAGCTCGGCACCGACACCGCCGGCGTGCCTGAAGCCGACATCGAAATCGCCCGCCGCACCGGCTGCACCAAGGTGAACATCGACACCGACCTGCGCCTCGCCATGACCGCCGCCATCCGCAAAGTCCTTTGGGAAAACCCGAAGGAGTTCGATCCCCGCAAGTATCTCGCCCCGGCCCGCAACAAGGTGAAGGAACTCGTGCGCCACAAGATCAAGAACGTGCTCTGCTGCGCCGGTCACGCCTTCGACTGATCTTCACCGAAATTATCTCTCCACAACCCGCGAGTCCGGAAACGGCTTGCGGTTTTTTTATTAACCACGGATGCACACGGATGAGAGACACGAATTTCACCAATTGGCACGAAGGAGGAATTCTGAATTCGTGAACATTCGTGGAATTCGTGTCTGACTTTGTCCTCCAATCCGTGTCCATCCGTGTCCATCCGTGTTTGCCAACCTCCTCCAGGCTCACGCTTCGGCGCGGAGGATGGCCAGCGGCGGATGGTTCATCACGCCACGGCTCATCAGGAAACCCGTCACCACCGTCAGCGCAGGAACCGCGAACAACGCCACGAACATGGGAGCAACGGGCGGAGCGAAGCCGGCCTTGAAGACGAACGCCGACAACGCCCATGACGCGCCCGTCGCCAGCAGCACGCCCGTCAACGACGCCAGCAAACCCAGCGCGGCATACTCGACGAACAGCACGCGGAAAATCTGCCTGCGCGACGCGCCCAGCGTGCGCAGCAGGATGCTCTCTTGAATCCGCTGGAATCGTCCCGTCACCAGCGCGCCGACGAGCACGAGCAATCCCGTCGCCACGGTGAACATCGCCATGAAGCGCACCACGAACGCGATCTGTTCGAGGATCGTGTCGAGCGTCCGGAGAACCAGCGTCAGGTCGATGGCCGAAATGTTCGGGAATTCGCTCACGACTTCGCGCTGCAACAATGCCGACTCCTCGCTGGAGCCCACGCGCGTCACCAGCACGTGCATGGCCGGCGCGTCTTCGAGCGCGCCCGGCGGGAAGACCACGAAGAAGTTCGGCTGCACGCGACGCCAGTCCACTTCACGCAGAGCCACCACGCGCGTCTTCATCGGCACGCCCTGCACGTCCCAGGTCAGTTCATCGCCGAGACCGATCTGAAGCTCCTTCGCGATGCCTTCCTCAACAGAGACCGGCACCACATCGGTGCGGTTGGTGGGCGGCGGCCAGGTGCCGGCGGTGAGCTTCTCGCTGTCGCGCAGGCTGTCGCTGTAAGTGCAGCGATACTCGCGGCGCAACGTCCAGTTCGGAATGCCGTTCGTCTTGTTCGTCAGGATGGATTCAATCGTTCGTTCCTTCAGCGACAGCAGCCGCATCGTCACGATGGGCGCTTCGTCGAGGACCGGCAGCCTGAGCGAGCGCACCAGATTGCTCACTCCTTCACGCTGGTCGGGCTGGATGTCGAACAAGATGGCGTTCGGCTGGTCCTTCCGGTCCGAGGACACGAGCTGCGTGAGCAAGGTGTGCTGCACGAGATACAGGCTCATCATCAGGAATGTGCCGAGCCCGAGCGAGAGCAGGAGCAAGGATGTGCGGTTGTTTGGGCGGTGCAAATTCGCGAGACCTTGCCGCACGGTGAACGGCAGCGAGGGCGAAGTGAACCTCCGCGTCACCACCACCAATCCCTTCGCGGTCGCCGCCAGCAGCCCGAACACCACCGCCAGCCCGCCGGCGAAGCCCAGGCCCACGCGCCAGTCGCGGCCTTGCGTGAGTGCGAAGCCCACGATGCCCGCCGCGAGCGCTGCGCCCACGAACCACGTCAACGGATCTCGCCCGCTCGTCTGTGAACCGGCGGAGACGCGGATGGCGGCGAGCGGCGAGACGCGTCGCACGGCGAGCAGCGGCAGCAGCGCGAACAGCAGGCAGATGACAAAGCCGATGGACATGGCGCGCGCCACCGCCCACCACGACGTGTGGAACTCGAACGTGAACGGGATGAAATCTCCGAGCACGCGGGGCAGCGCGAGTTGGATCGCCACGCCCAGCGCCGCGCCGAGCAACGAGCCGAACAGGCCGAGCGCCATGCCCTGCGCGAGATAGATGGCGAAGGTCTGCGTCACGGAACCGCCGAGACAGCGCAGCACCGCCACCGTGCCGAGCTTCTGCTTCACATGCACATGGATCGCGCTGGCCACGCCGACGCCGCCGAGCAGCAGCGCGATGAAGCTGACGAGATTGAGGAATGAGTAGAGATTGTCCATCGAGCGGCCGAGATCGCGCTTGCGTTCCTCGACGGTGCTGTGGCTCAGCCGGTTTTCGTCGAGCCGTGGCTTGAGCTTCTCCACGAGTTTTTCTGCATCGACGCCGTCAGGCAGTTTAAACGAGACCCGGTGCCGCGCGAGGCTGCCTTCCCGCAGCAGACCGGTGCGCGGCAAATCGGCCATCGGCAGATACACGCGCGGTGCGATGGTCGCGAACACCACGGTTTCTCCGGGAACTTTCAGCAGGCTGCCAGCCACGCGCGTGGTCAGATCGCCGAGCTTGATCGTGTCGCCGACTTTCGCGTTGAACTGCGTGAGCAGGCTCTGCTCGACCAATGCGCCGGCTCCGCCCTTGCGGAATTCATCAGCCGCCGCCGTCGGGGCGGTTTCCAGCGCGCCGTAGAAAGGGAAGCGTCCATCGAGCGCACGCACCTGCACGAGACGGGTACCCTTGTTCGTTACGAAATGAATCATCGATGGAAAAGAAACTTCGCGCGACTGCTCGCCGCCGATCTCGCGAAACACCTGCTCTTCGTCCGCCGTGAACGTGTGACGCGAACCGATGACGAGATCCGCGCCGAGCAGGCTCTTGGCCTGTTCCTCGATGGCGCGTTCGAGATTGCTGCCAAGTGAACCAATGGCGGTCAGCGCCGCGATGCCGAGCACGATGGAGCAGGAAAAGAAGAGGAGCTTGCGCCGGCTCGCCCGGCTGTCGCGCCACGCCATGAGCCATGTCCACGATGAGAAGAGGTGACTGAGGAAGCTGCGGGAGAAGGGGGCGCTCATTCGCTTCACTCCCCGTTCATCAGCGCGCCGCCCTTCAGCCGGATGATCCGTTGCGCGCGGCTGGCCAGCTCCAGGTCGTGCGTCACCAGCACGAGCGTCGTGCCGAGACTGGCGTTCAGCGCAAAGAGATTCTCGATGACCAGATGGCCCGTCTCCGCATCCAGATTTCCCGTCGGCTCATCGGCGAAGAGAATCTTCGGCCGGTTGATAAAGGCGCGCGCCAGCGCCACACGCTGTTGTTCACCGCCGGAAAGCTGCGTGGGATAATGCGTGAGCCGCTCGCCCAAGCCGACGCGTTCCAGAAGCCGCACGGCTTCGTCGCGCACCTGCTTCTGGCCGCGCAGTTCGAGCGGCACCATCACATTCTCCAGCGCCGTGAGCGTGGGGAGAAGCTGGAAGTTCTGGAAGACGAAGCCGACGGATTCATTGCGGACGCGCGCCCGGCCGTCCTCATCCAGCGTGCCGAGATGCGCGCCCGCGAGATGAACCGCGCCCGAGGTCGGCTGATCGAGACCGGCGCAGAGACCGAGCAGCGTCGTCTTGCCGCTGCCGGAAGGTCCGACGATGGCGCACGTCGAGCCGGCCTCAATCGTGAAGCTGATGTCCTTCACGACCGTCAGGCTGCCGCTGCCGTTGGGATAACTCTTCGTGAGCTGCCGCACTTCCAGAATCGAACTCGAATTCACGCGCTCAAGTCTTGTGCGCGAAGGCGGCGTGGTCAAACTTTCCGCAAGTGAATCCTATAAATTCCATGAGCCGTTGGATGATCGCGGCGTTCCTCCTCGCCCAGTTCCTTGCCATGCAAAGGACGTTCGCGGCTGAACCGCTCGCGACCAGCAGCGACCGGCAAACCATCGTTGTGCTCGGCGACAGCCTGGCGGCGGGTTATGGACTCGATCTCTCGGAGGCGTTTCCCGCGCTTCTTCAGAAAAAGGCCGATGCGGCGGGACTGAAGTTCTCCGTCGTGAATGCTGGCGTCAGCGGCGACACGAGCGCAGGCGGCTTGCGGCGCATCGATTGGATCCTGAAACGGCGCGTGGATGTGCTGGTGCTCGAACTCGGCGGCAACGACGGCTTGCGCGGGATTCCGGTCGGCGTGACGCGCACGAACCTTCAGTCGATCATCGACCGCACGAAACAGAAGTATCCGCAGGCACAGATCGTCGTGGCCGGGATGCAGATGCCGCCGAACATGGGCGCGGACTACAGCGCGGCGTTCGCGAAGATCTTCCCGGACCTCGCCAAGGCGAACGCCGCTGCGCTCGTGCCGTTCCTGCTGGAAGGAGTCGGCGGCAAGCCGGACCTGAACCTGCCTGACATGATTCACCCGACCGCCGAAGGCCAGAAGATCGTGGCGGAGAACATCTGGAAAGTGCTGAAGCCGGTGCTGGAAACGACATCTGCCGCCCGTCCGTGACGTTGAGTGGTGGTTTCAAAAATTGCGGCGTGCCTTGCACCGAAAGCAGCGAAGAACCAGTTTTCCCGGTGGCTCCTTCTGCACGGTTCCGAACGCAGGCAATGCCTCATGACATCGCGAACTGCGTCAACTCGTTGTCGAGAGACAAAACCGCCAGCAGTGTGCAGCCATCATCGGAATAGTTCACGGGATGCGAGGTGCCTGCGTCGCAATGATGGAAATCACCCGGCCCCAGCCGGCGTCCGGCAATTGTCAAATCGCCGGTCAGGAGAAGAATGTCTTCCGCCGTCTGATGAGCGTGGGCTGGGTAACGCACGCCACGCCCGAGCTTTCCGAGCAGCAACGCAAAGCCACGTTCCCGGTCCAATGAGAGCAGCTTGATGAATGCGCCTGGCACGGGCAGTTGCTTCCAACCAGTGGGGTCGGCGGCGGCTACAAAGAAGAACGCCGGATTGGTGGGCATGACGGGCGACGCGGACAGCGGACGGCTTTCCTCCTCTTCGACGCGGCGCAGGATGCGGTCCCGCAGTTCAGGAGGCGGCGTAGCGGGCGGCACGGCCCTGGCCATCAAGGCAGTGGTTCGCTCCAGTCCGGCGACCAGATCACGCAATGCCGGATTGCCGCGCAACGCGGCCTCAAAGGTTTCCTTCTCGGCGGCGGTGAGCGCCCCCAGCACGTAGAGGCTGGCTTCTTCCTGTTGTCGCTCGCTGATCATACGTAATCTCCAAGACTCTCTTTTAACTTCAGCATCCCGCGCCGGATGCGCGCCTTGATAGTTCCCAACGGTTCTTTCAATGTATCGGCAATTTCCTGATGGGTCATGCCTCCAAAAAATGCCATCGCGATGGCTTCATGCTGGTCGGCTGGCAGGCTCTTCACCGCGCTCCGCACCACGGTGAGTTCCTCGGTGCTGAGCGAGGACCCGGCTGCGGCAGATGCGTGCGATTCGCCCCCGGCTTCTTCCATGACTTCGTCCAACAAACGCACCCGGCGCTGACGCCCCCGCAGGTAATCAATGCAGCGGTTGCGTGTGATGCCGATGGTCCAGTTGAACGCCGAACCCCGGTCGCCATCAAAAGTCTCGGCCTTGTTCCAGACCTGGAGAAACACGTCCTGCAACACCTCTTCGGCCTCGCGGCGATCTCCCAAAATATGAATCGCCGTTGCGAACAGCACGCCTGACACGCGGTCGTATAACTCTCCGAGCGCCGCGTGGTCGCGACGGGCAATGCGACGGAGCAGTTCCGTGTCAGAAGGTTCGGTCAATTCTTGATCCAACATTGTCCCAAGCCGACCGCGCCGGATCGGCGACGGACAGGCATGACGGAGTGTGCCGGGCTGGTCCGAAGCGCGCCAGCCCCAAACATCTCGTGCTGGATTCAAGGTCTGCATTCCAAAAGACTACGGATGCCAGCCTCTAGTGGATGCATGAACAGTCCACTAAGCATTAGCAGCCTGTTGCAACGGGAAGATTCAGCCACCGCATTCATCACGCCCTCCGTCCAATCGACGCTTGGCGGTGCGCGGCGTTTTCCATACCGTGAACGCCATGTTCAAGCCGTCGGACCTCTTTGACCTCAGCCAGACCGAACACGCCGCCTTGTTCGAGGGATGCGAGAACGCCTGGGATGGGTTGAAGCGGATCAAGGATTACTTGAAGGCGAACCTTCGGCCGGAACTCAGGAACCGCTGCGATGGCCGCGCACACATCGGCAAGGATGTCTTCATCGGCGAAGGCACGGTCGTCGAGGACGGCGTGATGATCAAAGGTCCGGCCATCATCGGGCGCAACTGCCAGATTCGTCACAACGCCTACTTCCGCGAGGACGTGATCGTAGGCGACGGCTGCGTGGTCGGGAATTCCTGCGAGCTGAAGAACGCGATGCTCTTCAACAACTGTGAGGTGCCGCACTTCAATTACGTCGGCGACTCGATCCTCGGCTACAAGGCGCATCTCGGCGCGGGCGTCGTGCTGTCGAACGTGAAGGTCATCAAGGGCAACGTCGCCGTGGAAGTGAACGGCCAGCGCATCGACACCGGGCTTCGCAAATTTGGCGCGTTGATTGGCGACCACGCCCAGATCGGCTGCAACGCGGTGCTCAATCCCGGCAGCATCGTCGGGCGCAACGCGGTGATTTATCCATGCACCAACTGGCGCGGCGTGCTGCCGGCCGACAGCGTGGCGAAGAACAAGGCGTCGCTCGAAGTCACTCCACGCCGGCGTTAGCCCGACCCGCGATGATTAGTAACTTCGATCCAACGGAGTCCGCGCCTGATCTCGTCGCGCAGGTCGAAGAGATTTTTTCGGCCACCGGCATCTTCTCCAAGTCGCGCAACTTCGAGTATCGCCCCGAGCAGCAGCAGATGGCGGTCGCCGTTGCGAAGGCGCTGGAAGGCCGGGAGAATCTCCTGGCCGAAGCCGGCACAGGCGTCGGCAAAAGCTTCGCCTACCTCGTTCCGGCCATCCTGTTCGCTCTGAGCCGGAAGAAGAAGGCGGTCATCTGTACGCACACCATCAATTTGCAGGAGCAGCTCGTGGAGAAGGATCTGCCTGTGCTCAAGCAGGTGCTGCCGGTGGAGTTCAGCTACACCATGCTCAAGGGCCGCCACAATTATCTCTGCACCCGGCGGCTGCAAAAGGCGATGGCGCAGGCGGACGGGCTGTTCACATCACCGGAGCAGGCCGAGCTGCAGCGCATCCATGACTGGTCAAAGACAACGAAGGACGGGAGCCTTTCCGACTTCGAGATCGAGCCGGACGCCAAGGTCTGGTCCCACGTCTGTTCCGAGCGCGGGCTTTGCACGCCGAAGATTTGCGGGCACCAGTCCGACTTCGCGAAGAGCAGCGGCATCTGCTTCTTTCAGCGCGCGCGCAGCCGGATTCTTTCGGCGGACGTGCTGGTGCTGAATCACACGCTGTTCTTCACGCTGCTGGGCGGCGTCGAGGAGGAGCCGGAGGGGGGCATCCTGTTCAAGAACGATTTCGTGATCTTCGACGAGGCGCACACCGTCGAGCAGGTCGCGGCGCGGCACATCGGAGTGAGCGTTTCCAGCTGGCAGATTCGTTACTCGCTGCAACGGCTGTGGAATCCGCGGACAGAGAAAGGCCTGCTCGCCTTGCTGCGCCAGCGCGAGCCGGTGAAGCTGGTCGCGGAGGTGTTGAAGGAGAGCGACGACTTTTTCGGAATGGTCGAGGGCGTTTGCGAAGAGCTGGCCGGTGCTCAGACGAAGAAGCCCGGCAGCGGCCCGGCGCGTGCATGGAGCGAGCTGCGCATCCGGCGGGCGGACCTGGTGCGGGACAACATGACGCTGCCGATCCAGCGTCTGCGCGAGGCGGTCAGCGAATTGATCAAGCTGTCGGACGACAAGGAAACCGCCCAGGAACTGACCGAGTGCAACCGCCGTTTGATGGAGCTGCACGAGGCGATTGCCACGTTCCTGAGCCAGAGCGCCGACGATTACGTTTATTGGGTCGAGCGCACGGGCAAGGCGCAGAAGACGCTCACGCTGAACGCGGCGCCAATCAACGTCGCGGAGTATCTGCGCCATCGACTGTTCGGCACCGGCACTTCGGTGATCATGACCAGCGCGACTCTCGCGACGAATGTTTCCGAGGCATCGCGCGCCAACGGGCTGTCCTACTTCGCGAAGCGCGTGGGCGGGGAACGCGCGGAGAAGCTGCAGGTGGGTTCGCCGTTCGATTATCAGCAGCAGATGAAAGTGTTCGTCGCGAACAAGATGCCGGACCCGCGCGAGCCCGGTTACCGCGACGCTCTGATCCAGTGGATCGAACACTTCGTGACGATGACCCACGGCAAGGCGTTCGTGCTCTTCACGAACTTCAAGCTGATGCAGGAAGTGGGCGAGAGGATGCAGCCGTTCTTCAGCCGGCTCGGGCTCGAATGCTTCATCCAGGGCACCGGCACGCCGCGCTCGACCATGCTGGAGAAGTTCAAGGCGGACGTGGATTCGGTGCTCTTCGGCACGGACAGCTTCTGGCAGGGCGTGGATGTTCCGGGTGAGGCGTTAAGCAACGTCATCATCACGCGGCTGCCGTTCGCGGTGCCGGATCATCCGCTCATCGAGGCGCGCATCGAGGCCATCGAGGCGCATGGAGGAAATTCTTTTTTTGATTTCTCGCTGCCCGAAGCCATCCTGAAATTCCGCCAGGGCGTGGGGCGGTTGATTCGATCCAAGAGCGACAGCGGCATCGTGGTGGTGCTGGACAACCGCGTGCTGACGAAGCGCTACGGACAGGCCTTTCTGGATGCGATCCCGAAGTGCCCGGTGGAAACGGTTTGAGACACTGGCTGAGGTGCGGGCTGCGGCCGGAGCTCAAGAGATGCGGCCCATCAGATGATCGAGCTTCTCGCGGTAGCTGCGGCTGAGCGTGAGCTTGGTTCCGTTGCGGAGGATGACGGTGTACTCGCCGTGGAAGAGCGGCTGCAGCTCCTTGATGCGATCCATGTTCACAATGGTCGAGCGGCTGATGCGCATGAACTTGTCCATCGGAAGCTGGCTTTCGAGCGACGCCATCGTCTCGCGGTGCAGATGGTTTTCGGCTCCGACGTGGAGGTTGACGTAGTTGTCCGCCGCCTCCACCCAGTCGAGCTCATCGACTCTCACGAAGACAACGCGGCCGCTGGATTTGACGGCGATGCGATCCATCTGCTTGGGCTTCAGATCGGGCCGCACGTCCGCGAGGAGTGCGGTCAGTCGCTGGGTCAGTTCGCCCGCCTGATGGCGTTTCACCTGATCGATGGCGCGGTTCAACGCGATGAGGAAACGCTCCTTGTCGAACGGCTTGAGCAGATAATCCACCGCATGAACTTCAAAGGCCTTGAGCGCGAACTGATCATGGGCGGTGACGAAAATGATCGCGGGCATCTTCCCGCCCGAAAGCTGCGAAAGGACTCCGAAGCCGTCGAGCTCGGGCATTTGAACGTCGAGCAGCACGATGTCGGGCGCATCCCTGCGGATGGCGGCGACGGCGGAATTGCCGTCCGCACATTCGCCGATGCATTCGATCTCCGGCAGGCCGTGCAGCAACGCACGGACACGTTCGCGCGCCAGCGGCTCATCATCGACAACCAGGACTCGCGTGTTCACGGGGCGAAAGGAGATTTGGAGCCGTGAACGACGGCAATGGACTGGATGCGCTCGAGAAAGCCCCTTGGTGTGAGATGCCGATCAGCGGCGTGCCGGGCACCGAGGTTGGCGGAGGAAGATTCTTTCATGGTTTATACGAAGTTCACCGGGCACACCGATTCCCTTTTGCCTGCGTTGAACTGCGTGTCGTCTGGTTGAAAACCAGAGTCTCGAAATGTGACGGAAAGTAAAGTTCGTAAACCGCTGGATTCAGCGCGCGGCATCCTCAGGCGGACGTGGATTCGCGGAATGGAATGTCGATGAAGACGGTCAGGCCGCCGCTGCTGCCGGCCTTGAGTTCGAGCTGATGGGCCGGGCCGTAGAGCTGCTCAAGGCGCGCGCGCGTATTGGAAAGACCGATGCCCTCGACAGGTGGCAGCCCTTTGGCGAGCCCGCCGCCATTGTCCTGCACTTCGAGGACAAGACGACCATCCCGACGCAGGGCGCGGAGAATGATTTCGCCAGGACGCGCATGGGGATCGATGCCGTGTTCGATGGCGTTCTCGACGAGCGGCTGGAGGATGAGGTTGGGCACGCGGGCGTTCAGGACTTCGTCCGCGATCTGCTGGGTGACGGTGAGGCGTTCGCCGAAACGGGCGCGCTGGATGTCGAGATAGCGCCCGAGGAAATCGAGCTCCTGACGCAGCGGAACTTCCTGCTCGTTGGTGCTGTCGAGCGCGTAACGCAGCAGCTCGCTGAGGCGGACAATCATGCGATCAGCCGCGTCCACGTCCTTGTGCATGAGTGAGGCGATGGCGTTGAGCGTGTTGAAAAGGAAATGCGGATTGAGCTGCATTTGCAGCGCCTGCAAGCGCGCCTCGGTCAGCCGGGTTTCCAGCGCGGCGGCATGCAGTTCGCGCTCGTGAAATTTCCAGTAGTAAGTAAAGGCGTTTTGCCCGGCGACGATTCCCCAGTAAACCAGCAGGTTGAAGAAAAAGGTGGCACCCAGAGCCTGGCTGAAGGCCACGCTGAACGGAAACGAATCTTCTGACCCGCGCGTGCGCCAGTCTTCATACGCGGCCCGAAGCACCATCCAGCTCAACGAGAACACGGCCCCGGTGAGAAGATGCACCGAGAGGGCCTTGGGCCAGTGCGGGCCGGCGGCCGGGAACCGGCGGCCCAGCCAGAGTGCAGGGACGGACAACAACGCGAAGACATACCAGTCCGCGAGCGCGCGGCCCATCGCAAAGGTCCAGAAGACGGGCGCGCCAGTTTTGGATCGGGAAAGATATAGCTGCCCGGCGAAGGCCAGGCCGAGAATGGTCCAGAAGAGGAACAGGAGCATCCACTTCGACCAGGACTTTTGTATGAGTTGCGGGCCGGTCATGGGTGGCAGGACTTTCGGTGGAACGAAGACTTTTTACAGGATTAAAATGGCGTCAGGCCCGGAACGGAGGATTGAAAGCGTTGCCAAATAGATTGAATTCCCAAGCGCGCGCCGGAATGCTTGCGTTCCATCAGGCATGAATTCATCGCCTCCCGGTCACAACGATCCAACGTCGGAAGCACGAGACGACGCAAGCATAGGCCGCGCGTTTCGCTGGTCTGCCGCTGTGTGGACGTTGCTCGCCATTGGGGTCGCTTTGGTGCTGTGGTGGGTGAACCGCCCTTCCCAGCCCCAGCCGAACCGGCAAACCGCTTTAACGCCTCCCGAGGCAGCCAAGTCGGCTCAGGCTGAGGTGCCGCTGGCGAAGTTCACCGACGTCACGGTGTCCAGCGGGATTAAGTTCTCCCACTTCAACGGCGCGTATGGAGACAAGCTGCTGCCGGAAGCGATGGGCGGCGGCGTGGCGTTCCTGGATTTCGATGGGGATGGCGATCAGGATCTGCTGTTCGTCAATGGAACACATTGGCCATCGAAGGTGGGGGCGAACGGCGAGAAACCTCCGACGGCGGCGCTCTATCGAAACGATGGCCACGGGAAGTTTGAGGACGTGACGAAAGGCTCGGGACTCGATGTCGGCCTGTTTGGAATGGGCGTGGCGGCGGGGGATTACGACAATGACGGACGCGTCGATGTGTTCATCACGGGCGTGAACGAGAACCGTTTGTTTCACAATGACGGCGGCGGGAAGTTCACTGATGTGACGACGCAAGCCGGAGTCGCGGGAGCCACGAATGACTGGAGCACGAGCGCCGCGTGGATCGATTGCGACAACGACGGGGATCTGGACCTGTTCGTATGCCATTATGTCCGGTGGTCGAAAGCCATCGACCTGGAGGTCGGCTACAAGATCGACGGCGTGACACGGGCGTATGGACCGCCGATGAATTTTGAAGGAACGTTTCCGTCGCTGTTTCGCAACGAAGGCACAGGGCGGTTCATGGATGTCTCGGCGGCGAGCGGCATCCAGGTGAAGAACCCCTCGACCGGCCGGCCGATGGCAAAGTCGCTCGCGGTCGCGCCGGTGGACGTGGACAACGACGGATGGATCGACATCGTGGTGGCGAATGATACGGTGCAGAATTTTCTTTTCCGCAACCGGCACGACGGGACGTTCGAGGAGATTGGCTCGCGGTCGGGCATTGCGTTTGATGCGTATGGAATGGCGCGGGGCGCAATGGGCATTGATGCGGCGCGCTTCCGCAATGATGAGGCGCTCGGAATCGCCATCGGAAACTTCGCCAACGAGATGAACGCGCTTTACGTGTCGCAGCGTGACTCCTTGATGTTCGCCGATGAAGCGATCACGGCAGGCGTAGGCCCGGCCAGCCGGCTGTTGCTCAAGTTCGGCCTGTTCTTCTTCGACTACGATCTGGACGGACGGCAGGATGTATTGACGGCCAACGGCCACCTGGAGGAGGACATCCAAAAATTCCAGCAGAGCCAGCGTTATCGTCAGCCGGCCCAGTTGTTCTGGAATCGCGGCGCCAGCCAGGGCGTGGGCTTTGTGCCTGTGCCGGAGGTGAAGAGCGGTTCGGATTTGCTGAAGCCAATTGTCGGACGCGGCTCGGCCTTCGCGGACATGGACGGCGACGGCGATCTCGATGTGGTAATGACGCAGATTGGCGGTCCGCCCTTGCTGCTCCGCAATGATCAGGAACTGAAATACAACTGGCTTCGGTTCAAACTGGTCGGAACGAAAAGCAACCGCGATGGCATTGGCGCGTGGGTGAAGATCCGGATGGGGAATCAAGTTCTATCCCGCCAGGTGATGCCTGCGAAAAGTTATCTGTCGCAGTCTGAACTTCCCGTGACGGTGGGTCTTGGCGCGGTCACGCGTGTGGACGAAGTGACGGTGGTGTGGCCGGGAAAGCTGACGCAGAAGGTAAGTGATTGGCGGCTGAACGGGCTGACCGTGAGCCGCCAGCAATAAAAGATTCAGCCGTTGGTGCCGGGATTGGTAGTATCACGCTGACGGGAGAAAAGGCAGGGTGATGACAGGGTCCAAAGGATAGTGCTGCGATCAGCGGCGGAATCTTCAGGCAAATGCCAGGCTGGTCAATTCAGCCCAATCGAAATCTCAACCAACCGGCTTACGGTGCAACCGTCATGGAATGGAGGCGAGCCTGGGCTTGCTTCGACAGACTGGTGAAAAGCATGGACACCGCGTAACCCGCGTGACGATTGCCACTGCAAGCGACGACGACGCCGGTGAAGTTCACTTTTCGGGGGTCTGTGGGAGTCTGCATTGCCACCGTCATCTCAGTCCAAACTGGGATGGCGTTTTCGGAGCGGAACTCGATTCCATTCTTTCGGATGCACACGGAGTCGGCAGGAAGATCCAATCGGGTGGTCTGGGCCTGGATCGAAACGCGTTGCAACAACGCTGAACTGTCAATTTTACGTGCGCTCATAATTACGTGTGCAGACTAACATACGAAAATTGAAGGTCAACAGGCCGGCTCGGCAAAAGTTTCACGGAGGCAAATCAACCGGCTGACCCTTGGTTTTGGAGGAGCGCGAACAACGCGGGTCACTTGATCTCTTGTTGGTTTTGCAACGTCTGGTATCTTCGAGCGGTGTCTGATCCCGCGACAAAAGATCAAAAGCCGCTTCGCATGGCCGAGTGCGGCGCATGTCACGCCAAGCATTGGCTTCCGAGTGACATGGCCCCGCTGGAGCCTGTCTCCTGCAACAAGTGCGGTCATCCTGTCATTGTTCCCACGCGAATCCGCAATTTTGAAGTGCGCGAGGTTGTCGCCTCCGGCGGCATGGGCACGGTGTATCGTGCGTTCGACGTGAGCTTGGAACGCACCGTCGCCATCAAAATGCTCAAGCGCGAGGTCGCCGACGACAAGCAGGTGATGGAAAGTTTTTACCGCGAAGCCCGGGCCACCGCTTCCCTCAATCATACGAACATCATTCACGTTTACTCATTTGATGAGCATCATGGCAGTCCGTATATCGTGATGGAACTGGCAGATCACGGCAGCCTCGACAGCCTGATCATCCGTGACAGCTTCGTCCAGGAACTCACGGTTCTCGATGTCGGCATCAAGGTTGCCTCCGCTTTGGAAGGCGCGCTCCAGCACAACCTGCTTCATCGCGACATCAAGCCGGGAAACATTTTGTTCAACGAATACGGGGAGCCGAAGCTGGTTGATTTCGGCCTCGCTAGGAACGCCGCCGAAGGAGCGGAATACGAATCCACCATCTGGGGCACGCCTTACTATGTCGCGCCAGAGAAGATTCAGCGGCAGGGCGAAGACTTTCATTCGGACATGTACAGCCTCGGCGGCACGCTTTATCACGCCTTGACCGGACACGTTCCCTTCGAGGCGGAGACAGTCGAGCAAGTGGTCGCCGGACATGTTCACACGCCCTTGACGCCCCCTCGCGATGTCCGCACGGACATCACGCAGCTCACGAGTGACGCCATCGCCATCTCCATGGCGAAAGATCCTGCGCAACGCTTCGCCACCTACGGTCAATTTCAGATGGCGCTCGAAAACGCCCGCAGCCAATACCTCTTGCAGGGCGTCAAGTCCCAGCAAGAAAACGAAGGCAAGCATCAGGGCCGTTCGTGGTGGCGACGCTGATGCGGCGACGACGCTGATTCCTCCTCGGTTCGTTAGATTTCTCCCGCCTCATTTTCCCTTCAATCAATCGGCCTTGCCGTGCGTCCAACGCCGGACTACAAGCAGACCCATTCAACCGGGCGCGCTGAACAGCGTCCTTTGCTTTTGCCCAATCTATGATTCAACAAACTTTGAAACTGGCTCTCGTTGCTGCGGGAGTCTTCCTGGCCACGGCCCCAACGCTTCGCGCTGACAACTGGCCGAACTGGCGCGGGCCGAACTTCAACGGCTCGACCACGGAAAAGAATCTTCCCGCCACCTTCAGCCGCACCGACGGCGTCGTCTGGAGCGCGCCCATGCCTGGGCCCAGCGGCGCGACCCCGGTTGTCTGGGACGATTATGTCTTCGTCTCCTCCACGGACGATGTTGCCAAGACCTGCGTCGCGCTCGCCTTTGATCGCAAGACCGGCAAGGAACTTTGGCGCGTGAAAGTCTCCGACGGTGCAGGACGGGATCGCATGAGCAGCTTCTCAAACTCATCGCCCGTCACTGATGGCAAGCACGTCTGGTTTTTCTATGGCAACGGCGAGCTCGTCTGCCTCGACATGGGAGGCAAAGAAATCTGGCGGCGGAACATTGAAAAGGACTACGGCCAGTTCACGTTCCAATGGACCTTCAGCAGCAGCCCGCTGCTGCATGACGGACGGCTCTACATCCAAGTGCTCCAGCGCAACGTGCCGGTGAATGGACGCGGCCGAAGCGACGGGCCGAATGAATCTTATCTGCTCGCCCTGAACCCCGCGACCGGCAAGGAGCTTTGGAAAGTCATTCGTCCAGCCGATGCCCGCGATGAATCGCTGGAGTCGTTCGCCACGCCGACGCCTTTCAAGAACGCCGGACGCGACGAACTGCTTGTGATCGGCGGCGACTGCATCACCGGTCATGATCCAGTTAGCGGCAAGGAATACTGGCGCTGGGGCACGTGGAATCCGACCCGCATCGGCCACTGGCGGCTGGTGCCCTCGCCCACGGCAGGTGCGGGAATTGTCCTGGCGTGCGGGCCGAAAGATTCCCCGGTTTACGCTGTCAAGCTCGGCGGCAAGGGCACTCTCTCCAGCAAGGATCTGGCGTGGCAAAGCTTTGTCCAGAACTCGGAAGAGACCAACAACGCCGCGCGTTCGCTGGACGTGCGCGAGCTCAGCAGCGACGTGCCCACGCCGCTCTTCTACGAAGGCAAATTCTACATTCTCAACGGCACGAAGAAGAAACTCCTCTGCGTGGAGCCTTCTGGAAAAGTCGTCTGGTCCGGAGATCTCAAGGGCAAGGGCATCTTCCAATCCACGCCGACCGCCGCCGACGGGAAGATCTACATGATGAACTTCGCGGGCGAAGTGTTCGTCGTGCAGGCAGGCGGCAGCGAGTTCAAGCTCCTCCACATGGCGGAGATGGCGGAAGGCGAGAACACCCTGCGCGCAGCGATTCCGATCAGCCAGGGACAACTCTTCATCCGCACCTCCAAAATGCTCTACTGCATCGGCAAGAAATAATTAACCACACTCAAACCGGCCCTCTCACCCCCATCGTTCCTGACCATGAAACAACTCGCTCTTCTCGCCTGGCTCCTGACCGGAGTCGTGCTCATCACGCCCAACACTTTTGCCGCCACCAAGCCGCTGCGCGTGCTGCTCATCACCGGCGGCTGCTGTCACGATTACGGAAAGCAGAAGGACATTCTCAAGCAGGGCATCGAGGAACGGGCGAACGTCGAGATCACCCAGGTTCACACCGACGACAAAAGCACGGAGGCGCGCTTCGAGATATATGAGAAGGCGGACTGGGCGAAGGGTTACGATGCGGTGATTCACGATGAATGTTCCTCCGACGTGAAGGACATGCCCTACGTGCAGAACATCCTGAACGCGCACAAGGGCGGCATCGGCGCGGTGAACCTCCATTGCGCCATGCACTGCTACCGGACGGGCACGGATGACTGGTTCCAGTTCGTCGGCATCCAATCGTCGGGGCACGGTCCGCAGCTCCCGATCACGATCAGTTTTGCCGACAAGGAACACAGCGTCACTCGTGGCCTGGCCGACTGGACCACCGTCAATGAGGAGCTCTACAACAACATCAAAGTGTTTCCGACCGCCCATCCGCTGGCGCGTGGCAAGCAGATCGTCAAACGCAAGGATGGCACGGAAAAGACCGAGGACGTCGTGGTCGCCTGGGCGAATAGGTTTGGAAAAGGCAAAGTCTTCAGTACCACCATCGGGCATAACAACGCCACCGTAGGCGATGCGCGTTATCTCGATCTCGTGACGCGCGGAGTGCTGTGGTCCTGCGGCAAGCTGGGAGCCGATGGCAAGCCCACTGAAGGTTACGGCAAGTAAGCGCGGGCAGTTCTTGGAAGGGCCGTTCGGCCTCATCCTGTCATCGTAGTTGCGGCATGCGGCTGGGTTCAAAGGGATCCAGCCCCAACCGTCTTCAGCTTTTCTCTTCATCTAAGGCGCCCAGATACGCCCGGATACGCCCAGACCGTTCCACGCCTCCGCCAATTGCAGATTAAGAACTCGTCGTTCCATTCCGATGAGAGGGAAACGACGTGTCGCATTCTCGGACACTCACCCGGTCAATCGAATGTCTGGTCTATGAATAATCTGACTCAACCTGGCGGCTCCAACGGAAACCCGGCAAGCGCCGCCAGACTCTATCGCCTGGTCACGCCGGACATCGCCATCGCGGTCGGCGCCTGGCTGCTGTGCCTGACTGGTTTCCTCTCCCTGTTCACCCCGTCGGACGTGGCGGCGTCCGCCGTGTTCCGCCTCACCCTGGTTGCCACCGGCTTCGCCCTCTACGGTTACGGTCGCACCCAGAAGCAGCGGGAGCAAAACACCCGGCCCAACGCGAGCGAGACTCAATTGGTTCGCGGTCTGGGCGGATGGCTGATCGTCCTCGGTGTCATGCTGGCGGTCACGCTGGTCGCGGCAGTGATTCAGTCCGTCACCGACATTCCGCAGATTATCGGCGGCAAAGTCTGGGCCGCCTACACCACGGCCGGCCAGCCCACCTACGATCCAGGCTGGTCCACGCTGCTGGCGCTCGACTGGGGCAGCAACCTTTTCGTCCTGGTTTTCTTCCCTGTCCTGCTCTCACTTTTCTTGCAGAAGAAGAAAGCCTTCCGCCCGCTCACCATCGGAACTCTAGGGCTGTTCGTCGTCCTGGCGGCCTTCCGTCTATGGCAGGTCAATCACATCCCGCACATTCCAGCGACCGCGCAGGCGGTGCAGTTCTGGTCCCTGGTTTTTGCGCTCGGCAAGGCGGGCATTTGGATTCCCTACCTTCTCCTCTCCCGCCGTTCACGGGCCACCTTCGATCTGCAATAACTCCTTACTCGGCCTTCTCCGGCTCTTGCACAGTGAGCGAGATCCGGCGTGGGCCGGTGAAGTTGAGCGCGGCGACTTTCGCCAGGTAATCCCATTCCTTCGGATCCCGGCAAATCACTTTCACCGGGCAACGGTCCGCTGCCAGCGCGATCAATTGAGGAACATCCAGGACTCGAAGCGCGTTCAGATAATCCGGGCCTTGCATGAACGTGCTGGAGGGAGCGACCAGTTCCAGTTGATCCACCGCTGGTTCAAAGACCCCGGCACATGCCGCATTGACGGCCATGGATTCCGAGGCCGTCAGTTCAAGGCTGGCAGAGCGGAGCGAAGGAATCAGGCGCACCGCCTGGCACGCCTGCCTGATGTCCCACGCGCGCATGCTGTCCAGCGTCTGTCCCAGCAGCATGAACCTGCGCCGGATGTGCGTCTCGCGTCGGCGATCCGTGCTCCACGCATTCAGCCCGATGCCGCGCGGCGCGAAGAACACCACGGCATTCCTGTCACCAGCCACGAGTTTCCTCACGCGTTCGAGCGAGCCGGTGGCCGCTGGACGGCTGTCGTTCCCTTTCGTTTCCTCGGAGAGCACATCGTGAAACACAGCCTCCAAAGCTCCGAGCTCACGCGGCCATTGTGTCGCATCCAGAACCCGCAGTGATGTCTTCCTGGCCTTGTCCAGCCCCGCCTGGCTAAGGACGTAAAGCCGCAGCCGCATAGTGGTCTCACTGTTGAAGTCGAATCCTTCCAGCGTCAGTCCGGATTCAGTCCGCACAAAACTCCTTTCAATCCGCAATGGCCCTGGCTCCGACGGCCAGCCGGACAAACTTTGCGTTTTGAACTCCTGCTTCAAACGCGCGGCCTGCGCCACCCATTCCGCCTGATCGCGCGGCGGCGATGGAACGCCAGCACTCGGCACGAACGTCGAATGAATGTTCGTGTTCATCGCGTCCGCCGGAAGCGCTGTGAAGACCTTGAGCTGTTGAGGTGTGAGCAGTTTCACGGCGGCCATTTCAATCAGAGGATCTCCGCCCTTCAAATGCGCGTTGAACCAGCGGAACACGGGAATCTGGAGATCTTGAGTGTCCTTGTGCGGCCCTGGCGCGATGACCAGTCCGAGATTCGTCGAGGCGCCATGCAGCTCATAGATGCGCCGGACCTTGGAATGCAATCGCACGACGCCATCCAGCGGAAAGATTGAGTCCGCGTCCGTGTTCACGATGAGCAGCCGACGCGGTGCAACGAGCGCGGCGACCAGCGGATAATCCCAGCGATGCGTGTTCACCGTGAACATGCAGTCGCAGTGGCCTTCCACCACGCCGTCAACGACGTGGTCGTGGAGATCAGTCATTCCGGCGACGGGCGCAACCGCCTTGATGCGTTCATCCAGCGCGGCGATCCACCAACTGTAAGCGCCGCCGCCGGAACGTCCGGTCGCGCCAAACCGGTTCGTGTCCACTTCCGGACGCGTGCTGAGGTAATCCAGCGCCCGGATGCAATTCCACGCCTCGACTCCTGCCGGCGTGTAGCCACGGCTGTTCCACCACCACAAGTTCTCGCGATACGTCCCGTGATGAAGGCCCAGAATCTCGCCAAGCTGAAGCGTGTCCACGACGAGACACACGTAGCCGTTGCGCGCGAACCACGCGCCGTGATGCTGATACGAAACCTTGTTGCCATAGCTGACGCCGTTTGAAATCACCGGCCCATGCCCGCTCAGATACAGAATCGTCGGCGCGGGCCGTGACACGTTCTTCGGCAGATAAAGATTCGCCGTGACGTAAAGCCCGGGCGACGACTGGAAGTGCAGGTTCTCGACGGTGAAATCATCACGCTCCACTTTCGAGGTCACCGACGCCCGCAGATCGCTGCGCGCGGGCATCGACTCCAGCCCGAGCATCCCGGACAATTGATGGCGATGCGTCTCGCGACGCGCCTTCCAGTCTTCGAGCGATTTCACCTCCGTCAGACAACGGATCGAGAGTTTCTCCGCCTCGGCGCGGAATGTCTCCACAAGCATCCGGTCGCCGGACGAATTCGTGGGGAGCTGGTAACCTGCGCCTGCGGCGGAGCCCAGATGAAACAGGGCGGACACGACGCAGAGCGCAAGCGCAACGGGGAGTTTCATGGAGCCAGAATGTGACGCTGCTGAATGCCTCGCAAGTCCTGAGAAGCCGCGAACTTTGGCGAGAGTGCATCTGGGAACCTCAGCGAATCCCCGCGCCGCCACGGCGTGACACCGGCGCATTCGTCGCGGAAGATCCGGCCACAATCCACGCGTGCCATGCGACTTCGAGCCGTTGAAGTCCGCCGCTGTAAAGCCGGTCGATCTGCTTCGAGCACGCCATCGGTTCTTCCCTCAACGACTGTCGTTCTCCGAGCATGGCCAGCATCGTTTGCCGATTGGCAGTAGAGCTCATGAGAAGTTGAAACAGTGACCAGCTCATCGTGTAAGCCTTCTCCGGTTCGAGATGCTTGAAGGCATCGCCATCAGCATTCACCAGTGATTCCAGCGGCAACAGGCTGCGTTCGCGCAGCCATTGGTTCAGCCGCGTCCAGCGCTGCCGCAGCATCCGCTGCTGCAATTCTCCCGGCGGATGCAGCGCGAACGCAAAGTAGTCCGCCGAACCTTCCATCAACCAGGCCGGCACGTTTTCGTAATGAGCGTCCATGATCGCGTGGCTGGCCTCGTGCAGCAACGTGGTGCCGAGGAAGCCCGGCATCTGCTGACGCCACGTCACGATCTCCTTCGTCGAGGAGGTATAGAATCCAGCCACCGTGAACGGACGGCCTTGCAACGCCCGGCGATCTGCGGCGTTCGTCCAGTAGAGGCTGAAGGTCGCGTTGGTATAGTCCGCGTAGTTTCCGAAGACGCGCATCCGCAAACGAAAATCCGGGCGGGTTCTGAATCCTAGCGTGACGCGATGCCGTTCGAGCAGTTGTAGAACGGAATCGTTGATTGCCTTCTCCGACTGCGCCGGCATGGCGAAGCCGTGCAAGGCGAGCTGGCAGATGCCGTTGCCTTTGAAGTCGCGCTCGCTCGGTGCGGGAAGCTCCGCTGCGGCCACAGGCAACGTCAGCAGCAACAGCACGAAACCACGGCAGACGTGCAGGTTCATCCTTTCAGTTCGGCGCCGCCGGCTTGATGGACGCCTGCACGAACTGCAATGCGAGCAGCGTGCCGCAGAAATACATGAACTGCTGGAACGCTCCGTTGAAATCGCCCGTGAGCCACTGGCCAAAGCCGAGCTGCAGAAAGACAAAGAGACTCCACACCGCCGCCGCCGAGAGAAGATTCGCCGGCCGTCGTCGCACGAACTCGATTCGCACCAGCGCCGCAATCGCCAGCGCGAAGGCGAGCAGCTCCGAGATGGTCAGCAGCCAGAATGTCGCGGGCAAACCGGGGAAGGTGGCGAAGAACGTCTTGCCGAACTTGCCGTCAAACCACGCAGGCATTCCTTCGCGCAGCTTGCCGAGACCGGCGAACCCCCAGATCATCACCAGCAGAAGATTGATGGCCAGCAGCGCCGCCGGGCGAAGGATGGAAGCGACGTTGACCATGTGAATTGCGCGACCCGATCAGCGGCCCAGCATCCCAGGCATGGCACCGCCCATCTTCCCCATCATCTTCTGGAACTTGCCCATCTTTCGCATCATCTGCTGCATCTGCGTGAATTTGTTCAGGAGCGTGTTCAGCTCCGCCACCGACACGCCGCTGCCCTTGGCGATGCGCTTGCGGCGGCTCGCATTCAGGATCACCGGCTTGCGGCGTTCCTCGAAGGTCATCGAGCAAATCATCCCTTCCATCCGCTTGAATTCCTTCTCCTGCTTGCTCATGTCCGTCTGCTTCAGCATCTCGCTGCCGCCGGGCAGCATGCCGACGATGCTTTCCAGTGAGCCGAGCTTTTTCATGGCGCGCAGCTGATCGAGGAAATCTTCGAGCGTGAACTCGCCCTTGCGCATCTTCTCCTCAAGCTTCTTCACGTCCGCCTCGTCCACCGCCTCTGCAGCGCGTTCGACCAGGCTGACCACATCGCCCATGCCCAGGATGCGCGACGCCATGCGCTCGGGGTGGAACGGCTCGAAGTCCTCCAGCTTCTCGCCGACGCCCATGAACTTGATCGGCTTCTGCGTGACCGTCTTCATGCTCAGCGCCGCACCGCCGCGCGCGTCGCCGTCCAGCTTGGTCAGGATGCTGCCGGTGATCCTCAGCGCGCTGTCGAAGTGCGTCGCGACATTCACCGCCTCCTGTCCGGTCGCGGCATCCAGCACCAGCAAAATTTCATCGGGCTGCACCAGATCGCGCAGACGCACCAGCTCTTGAATGAGCGGCTCATCGATTTGCAAACGGCCTGCCGTGTCGAAGATGAGCGTGTCGCACTTCTGCGCCGTGGCGAACTCGCGCGCTCCTCGGGCGATCTTGAGCACGTCGGTCTCGTCCTTCATCACGAAGACCGGCACGCCGAGCTTCTCGCCGAGCGTCGCCAATTGATCCATCGCCGCAGGACGGTAAACATCCGCCGCGACGAGCAACGGGACGCGGCCCTGCTTCTGAAGCAGACGGGCGAGCTTGCCGGACGACGTGGTTTTGCCGGAGCCGTGGAGGCCGACCATCATCAGCGAGGCCGGGCTGCTCTTGAGATTCAATCCGGCGTTCTCGCTGCCAAGCAGCGTCACCAGTTCGTCGTGGATGATCTTGATGATCTGCTGGCCGGGATGAACGCTCACGATGACTTCCTGCCCCAGCGATTTCTCGCGCACGCGCTCGATGAAATCCTTCACCACCTTGAAATTCACGTCCGCATCCAGCAGCGCCATGCGCACGTCGCGCAGGCTGTCGGAGATGTTGCTCTCGGAAATTTTCCCCAGCCCGCGCAGGTTTTTGAAGGCGTTCTGGAGCTTGCCGCTCAGATTATCGAACATGCCAGCAAAGCTAGAACCCACGCTGGCCGCTGGAAAGTTGAAAGTTGCCGAGCGTGCGAATGGCGGCGCCTTACTCCCAGATCCCCAGCGCCTGGAGCTGCTTCGTGGCGGCGGCGGACCAGCCGCGATTGGCCGCCGGGCTGGCGGGGCTGGGATGGAGGATTCGTCCGAAGCGCACGCCGGCATCGCCGAGCGCAAGACGCGCACGCTTCTCCGCGAAATCGCCGACGCCCACCAGCCATTCTGGTTTTAACGCAGCCACCAGCTCGCGCAGATGCGCGTCGCAGACGGCGTAGAGAGGTTCCGATTCCGCAGCGGTGAATTTGTCGGGCGTGAGGTTCCGCGCGCCTTCGTCCATGAAGGCGAGCGGGCAATAGTTCGCGACGAAATGGTTGGCGAAGAACTTCTCCGCCGTGCCGAACCGTTCGCTAAAGAGTCCCCACAGTCTTCGGCCGCTGACTTCCGAGCGCGTGCAGGCGAAGCCTTCGACGGGACGTTTGGGATGGACGCGCTTCGGCTGTGACACGGCGGTCTGGATCTTCATCCAGTCGCGCACTGCAGCGACTTCGCCGAACGGCACGCCGGTCTGGGCCATGCCGAACGGGCCCGGATTCATGCCGAGGAACAGGATGCGCTTGCGGCTGGCCGCGAACCGGAGCAGATAGGTTTCATGTGCCTCCCACGCGTAGTCGAGGGGGTTGTAAACGTAGGCGACGGGCGCGCGGAATCTCAGGCGCTCGACGGCAGTGGACAGCTCACGGGCGGTGGCGATGGCTTGGCGGGCGGTGGCGTTCACAGGCGTTGCCTAAAGAAAAACGAGGGCGAATGACTCGCCCTCGTTTCGTGAGATTGGGTTGCGGGAAGAAAACTATTCGCGCGGAGCGAGCTTCTTCTCCACCGGGCTGCGTTCCAGCGTCACGTACTTCGGCAAGCCGCCTTCGATCGGGACTTTCACTTCGCCCTGAATAAGCGGCAGCGCGTACTCGATGAACTTCTCGTTCGGCATGAAGCCGTCTTCCGTGACCCACTCGCGCGGCAGGAAGTGCTCGACGTTGGCAATGTCGCTCAGCGGCTGGAGGCCGGTGGTCCACTTGTAGGGCGAGCTGGACTGGCGAACGATCTTCACCATGAATCCGCTCTGGCCATCGACGGCGGCGCGGACGGCGGCTTCACCGCAGGCGGCGGCTTCCGTGGCGTCCGTGAGGCTGGCGAAGTGGGCGGCGGCGCGCTGCGCATAGCCGAGCTTCACGCTGCGGCTCTTGAGCTTGAGCTTCTTGGTAACGAGGTCTTCTAGGAATGCGCCCATGCCGGAAAGAACCGGATGGCCGAAGGAGTCGAGGCGCGAGCTGTCAGCGGAGAGCGGCTTGCCGGCGGCGTCTTTCAAGCCTTCGCCGACCACGACCACGCAGTAGCCGATGCGAGCGACGGTTTCCTTGACGCGTTCGAGGAACTTCGCTTCTTCAAAGGCCATCTCAGGGAGGAGAATGATGTGGGGCGCGTCATCGGGACTGCGCTTGGCGAGCACGGTGCCGGCGGCGATCCAGCCGGCGGAACGGCCCATGACTTCAACGATGATGCAGGAGCCGTCGTCGGTGGCCATCGCGCGGACGTCGCTGGCGATTTCCATGACGGTGGCCGCGTTGTACTTGATCACCGAGCCATAGCCGGGGCAGTGGTCGGTGTGCGGCAGGTCGTTGTCGATGGTCTTGGGCACGCCCACCACGCGCATGTCGTAGCCGCGTTTGACGGCTTCTTCGTGAATCTTGTGGTTTGTGTCCTGGGAATCGTTGCCGCCGGCGTAGAAGAAATAGCGGATGTTGTGCGCCTGGAAGACTTCGAACAGCCGGTCCATGTCTTTCGCGGCCTGCTCGGGCTTCTTCTTGAAGTCGAGCTTGTAACGGCAGGTGCCGAGCGCGGCGGCAGGGGTGTATTTGAGGCCTTCGATGGACTTCGCCTTCTCGTCGTTCAGATCAATCAGATGCTCGCGCAGAATGCCGTAAATGCCGTTGAGGCCGCCGTAGATCTCCTCGATGAATTCGTGCTTTCCAGCTTCCTGGATGACGCCCGCAATGCTGGCGTTGATGACGGCGGTCGGACCGCCTGATTGAGCGACTAAGAGATTGCCAACAAGTTCTGCCATAAAATTCCAAGCATGAGGTGCTGGCGGAAACGGCTATGTCCCGCGTGCTTCACCTCGGTTTCGGTTAAAAGTGAGGCGGAACCTTGCCAAGTGAGGTGGCGAGTGTCAAAGGGGAATTCAGAAAGGCGGCGACCCCGTCCGCCCGCGCCGTTCAACGCGGCTCAGGCTTGATATCGAGGCGTCCAGCGCGGTCCAAAATCAGCATCTCCGCCGTGTAACCCTGGCGAAAAGTCGGATACTTGAGCGGGACGCCGAGCTCCATCTTCAGCTTGCGGTTGGAGATCTTTTTGTTGGTCAGCCCGCGCTTGCGCGCCGCGTTTTCCTCCTCGGTGGCAAATGGCGGCATCCACTTGCCCAGCGCCTCCGAGAGCCACTTGAAGAAATGAAGCTGGGTCACCGGCTCGTCATCCGCCGCGTTGTAAACCTCGCCCGCCCGCCCGCTCTTCAGTGCGGTGATGATGGCGGTCACCAGGTCGGCCCGATGAATCATGTTGAGTATTCGATCTCCATTGCCGGCGATGCGCGCCTCGTCCGCGAGATATTGCAGGAAGAGATGTCCACGTCCCGGGCCGTAAATGCCCGCGACGCGCAGGATGACTGCGGGAAAGTTTCGGGCCTGCGCGGCGTCCAGCAGCAGCTTCTCCGTCTCGACCAGTACGCGGCTCGTTGCGGTGGCGGGTTCCGTCGGACTGGATTCCTTTGCCACGGAACCATCCGTCTGGCCGTAAACACTGGTGCTGCTGGTGTAAACGAACTTCTTGATCGCGGTCGCAGCCAGCCATTCGATCAGGTGACGCGTCCCTTCCAGGTACACCTGCCGATACTCTTCCTCGCCGCCTTTGCTCGATGAAACTGTGTTCACCACCCAGTCGAACGGTCCGGGCAAGGTGGCGAGATCCGCCGGACGCGTGATGTCGGCGACCAGTGGCTTCAAGCCGGCGGCAATCAGCTCCGCCTCACCGTCCGCGCTGCGACGCAGGCCGAACACCTCGTGCCCTAGCTTCACCAGTTCAGCACCCAGCGGCAGCCCGACGTAACCGCACCCGACAATCAACACGCGCATCCGCCCAGTTAACCCGCAAGCGTGTGCCGAGGCAAAGCGTATCCGGGCGAAAACGAATCACACTTTACAGTCCGCCGACGTGTCCCCTACGTTCCCGCCAACATTCCGGCTGAGGCCGCCCCAGCTTCGACGCCTTCAGCCTCTTGAACATGATTCGGCACCTTGTCCTCTGGCTCAGCCTCGCGTGGTTCGGGGCGTTCAGCTCCGGCGCGCACGCGCAACCCATCCGGATTCTCACCGCGCAAGCCGATGGCCTGGACGCCTTCAGCGGCGAACTCCCGCCCGCCGATGCTCCAACCAAACGCCTCGCGCAAATCGCCGACACTTTGCGCCCGGCTGACGCGGACCTCATCGTCGTCGATGGAATCCCCAACCGTTCCTACGCGCTGAGGCTCGCCGCTCTGCTCAAGCCCGCGACTTACCAGCTCGCCGTCTTCTCCACTTTCCCGAACACCAATGCGAACCGGTCCGCGTCCGTCAGCACGACCATTCTCTCCAGACGCCAGCCGTTTGGCGCGCGCGCTGCCGAATGGCGGGCGACCGGGCAGATGGAGCTTCCTGGCGGATTCGCGTTCGCCGGATTCCGCTCCGGCACCAACGCCTTCTGCCTCTACGCAGTAAATCTTCCGGGTGATGGCGCACCGTCGCCAGATGCCGCTGGTGATTCGCCCGCCGCCCGCAAACGTGAGCTCGCGGCGCAATATCTCGTCCACCACATCCATTGGCTCAGTTCGACGCTCAGCAATCAGTTCACCGCATTCTGCGTGATGGGCGACTTCGTGACGGATCCAAAGACGGGTCGTCTGGAAAATGCGGGACGCGCGCTGCAACAAGCCGGCTTCGGCGCATGGCTCGCTCCATCGGCACCTGAATCCATTGCGGCGACACCGTCGCCGTACTCCGCGTTGTTCGCGCGAAACGCATCACTCTATTCCGCGCCGACGATTTTTTCGCAACGCACCCTGCGCCAGCCGGTCTGCGTGTACGAGATCAATCCTGGCGGCAAACCGGGAACGTTCGCCGCCGGAGCGTTGGCCGGCAAAACTCCGAAGGCGTCGCGGACACCAAGCGCGGCAGTCATTTTCATCTGGCTTGGAGTCATTGTTGTCGTCTGCGCGGTGACCATTTGGATTTGGTGGGCGCTGCGTCGGAGCAATCCCGCTCAAAGCATCTTCCGTCCGACAGAAAGCAGCCAGCTGGTGCTGGACGTGGAGATGGATGAACTGCCGACGGCCTCCCGCAGTTCAGCAGGCGCGGACATTGGCTCGAAGGATTCGCTCCAAACGAAGGCTGGGATCGTGCAGGCGCGTCCGGTAGAGGCAGAGCAGCCAGCCGAAGAAACCCCCGCGCGAGCTCGCGTCGGATCCCCTCAACGTCTGCAAGGCCTCTTCCGCGAACGTCTCGTGCCGTGGCTTTCGGCGCAGCGCGGCAAGCAGCTCGCCTCCCACGATTCCGGTGCGCAGCAAGTGCCCGAATTGGAAGAGCGGCTCCAAGCCATTCAGTCCAGTTTCCAAGAACAGATCCGCAGCCGCGACCAACGCATCACGGAACTGGAACAGGAGATTCAGGCGAAGGAAAAGCTGATCCGAAAACTGTTGCTCGCGCGGGTGAATCCGAGCGGCGAGGCATCAAGGGAATAGGTCTGGACTGCCAATTGGTCGAGCGGAGCCTCTGTGCTTCCCCCTCTCGCTCGTCATAAAGCGCGGCTGCTTTTCTCGGTGAGCAACGCGCGTTCGTAGCTCTCCAGCGCTTCATGGTACCGTTGGAGCCGGTTGCACACACCGCCGCGGTAGAGATAGGCCACCGTCATCGAGCTGTCCGCCAAAATGGCGCGGTCATAATTCTCCAGCGCACGCTCCCAGTCCTGCATCTTCTCGAACGCCATGCCGCGCTTCACGAGCGCATCGGCGTTGTTCGGTTCGAGGTCCAGCACTTCATCGAAGCACTCCATCGCCGTCTCCGTCGCATCGAGATTCAACAAGGCATGGCCCTTGCCGAGCAGCACGGTGGAACGGGATGCAGGCAGCTCATCTGCCGGCATCACTTCGGGGGTGGCGTCTTCCGGCATCAATGGCTCGATGCTGGACCCGTGGGCGGGCCTGGCGAGAGAAGCCTGGTGCCGGCTGCCCGCGCTGGTGCCGGCCTGCGCGCTTTGTTCGAGATCAAGAATCCGTTTCTGCAACTGATCGATGGCTCCCTGAAAACGGCTGCCGGCTTCCTCGGCGGACCCCGGCCGGTTGCCGGCGCTCTCACCACCGCCGATCAATCCGGTGCTTTGCCCGGCACCGAGCAGTGCGCGCGGCGCGGTGTTGATGGCGATTTCGGAAAAGCGTCCCAGCGCGCGGGCGAGCAGGACGAGGATGAAAATGAGGCCGATGATTCCGATGGCCGCGAAGACGCCGGCGACGGTGAGGATGGCACGGTTGGAACTCTGCACCGCCTCCATGTGCCGCTCGTGCATCCGGGTCATCGAGGTTTCGATCATCCGCAGGCTCGCGGTGAGAGCCTCGGAGTTTTGGGCGGAACGGGCCTCGAGTTCGCGATGAAGTTTCTCGATGGATTCGTGGGTCTTGCGCAGTTCGGCTTCGGCGTTGTTAGTGGAAGACTGAGTGGAAGGGGAAACCGTCGGGAGGACACTGAGCGCGGCCGAGGCCGGGTCTTCTTCCGCTGCGGACAGAGTAACGGAAGTGGCCGCAACAAGGGCTGTGAGAAGGATTCCACGCCACCGGGCAAGAAACAAAGTCTGGATTGTCATGGTCGCGAACGGCTGTTTCAGACGATAGAAAGCGGGGAGTTCCATGCAAGGCGAAAAGTGAATCAAGCACGGACCGCAAGCCGTCCCCGGCTCGCAGCGGGTCCGCCCCCATGGTGTAAAACTGTGCGCTTTCGCGTTGGCCGGACACGCGCCATGGGTCTTTACGTTGGGAGCCGCGTTTGATTAAATAAAGTGCGGGACGGCGGAGTCTGCCTCCCCCGAAGCTGGCCGGGTCGAGAATTCGACGGCCAGCCCTCAACCAAAGGGCCTTGGCGGTGTCAAAGATGAACATGAAACTTGTAACTTCACTCCTGCTGTTGCTCGCGCTGGCAGCTCATGGCCTCGCGGCTGAACTCACCTCGTCGAAGTCTGGAAGCTCGGCCCCCACTGGCGATGATTTGTTTTACGCACCGAAGGTTCATCGCCTCAAAATCGAGCTGGCCGAGGGCGCGTCCGAGGCGTTGCGCAAGGATCCGAAGCAGTATGTGAAGGCGACGCTGACCGAAGGCGGGAAGGCGTATGCGAACGTCGGCGTGCGCCTGAAGGGAAGCGCGCCGTTTGAGGGCATGGAGAAGAAGCCGAGCCTGGCGATCAAGTTCAACGAGTTCGTGAAGGATCAGGAGTTCCACGGACGCGGACGCGTTCTCCTCAATAACGCGGGCAAAGATCCCACGTATATGTGCGAGGCGATTGGCGGGGAAATTTTCCGTTCTGCGGGAGTGCCCGCCGCGAAGGTGACTTATGCCGTGGTCGAGATCGGTGGAAAAGATCTCGGGCTATATGTCGTCTCGGAAGCGGCCAACAAGGATTTCCTGGCGCACTATTTCAAGAAGGCGAAGGGCAATCTCTACGAAGGATCGAACAACGACATCACGGACAAGCTGGAGAAGGACGGTGGGGACAGCTCGACGGATCAGGCCGATTTGAAGGCGCTCGCCACTGCTCTCAAGGAACCTGACCTCACGGAGCGCTGGCGCCGGGCCGGTCCGTTGCTGGACGTAGAACGCTTCGCGTCATTTGCTGCGGCAGAAGTCCTGACGGGTCATCACGACGGTTACACGATGGACAAAAATGGCTACCGGGTTTACCACGATCCGGCATCCGGCCAGATGGTGTTCCTGCCGCACGGACTGGACCAGCTGTTCATGAAGGCCAACGAGCCGCTGATCCCGGACTGGAAAGGACTGGTCGCCAAAGCCGTGCTGACGACGCCCGCCGGTCAACGTCAGTATCTGGACAAGATGGCGGCATTGCTGGCGGCTGGAGCGAAGCCTGAAACGGTGCAGCTTCAAATCAACAGCTTGTCCGCCTTGATCCGGCCGGTGCTGGTGGAACGAAACGCGGGCGCGGCCAAAGCCTTCGATGATGCGGTGGCCAAGCTCCACAGCAACGTGACCAGCAGGGCGGCGTTCATCGAACAGCAGTTGAAGTCACAGGCTGCCGCGAAGTAGCTGCGGACCGCGACCGGTCCCCGATCACGGCGGGTGGGAAGCACGGCGCTCTGAGCTCAGCCCAGGAATTTGTCCCCGGATTGGGGGCGGACAGGGATTTGATCTCTGTCTTCAATCTCCGTCCGCCTGCTTCGGAATGGATCTCCCGCAAATTCAGAATGACCACAAGTGGGATCACGACTCCGCAGTCGCTCTGCATCTCCGGGAAGTGTGGCCTTAACGACGCAGCGCAAGCTTTCAGCGCCAAGGTGTCCCGATGTGCCTTGAGCCTGCAATCTGCTTGAACAGAATCCTCAAGCGTTCATCCTGACTACCCAATTTCCATGCGATGCGTGGTTCACGATGAAAATCTTGGTCGCCGATGACGACGCGCTCATCCGCCGGCTGCTCCTGGCTCTGCTGAACAAACTGGGCCATGAGGTGGTGGCGGTCGAGGACGGTCTGGCCGCGTGGAAGGCGCTGGACACGGAGGCGCCGCCGGTGCTCGCCATTCTCGACAGGGTGATGCCGGGCATGGATGGCGTGGAGGTTTGCCGAAGGCTGCGGGCGAGTCCGCGCAAGACGCGGCCTTACGTTTTATTGCTCAGCGCCAAGGCCGAGAAGCAGGAGGTGATCGCCGGGCTGGACGCGGGAGCAGATGATTATCTGGTCAAGCCTTTTGACCCCATGTCCCTGCTGGCGCGGCTCAGGGTTGCCCAGAGGATCATCACCTACCAAAGCGAGCTTCAGCAAAACATCGGGGCGATGGAAGACCTGCTGCAACGGCACAATTTATTGGGAGAAATGTTCGGCAAACAAAGCCGGTTCACGGACGCGTCATCCGACACTGCGGACCGGACGGCGTTGCAGAACATTGCGACGGACAGGCTGAGTTCGTCCGTGGTTTCGAGTGAGCGGCTGAACGAGATTTTCGCGGCCAGTTTTGCGGCGGTCGGGCTTGGCGCGGCCCAAGTGATCACGGTCGATGCGTCCGCCCAATCCGAGGAAGGCGCCTTCACGGCGTGGATGCCGCTCGTCTTCATCAAGCAGGGCGTGTGGATGGACTTCGTGTTTGAAGCCGATGATGCGGCGGCGGTGGCCATGTTTGAATCCTTGCTGGGTCGCATCCCTGTTTCAGAGCGCGAGCTTCTGGATTTCCTGGCCGAGACGTTTAACCTCATCTGCACCTCGGTCAAAGCCGTGCTCGGTGAGTCGAACATCTCCGCGCTGTCGCCGATTATTTCGCGGTCGATCCGCACGGAGGCACTGACGATCCAGCCTCCAGCCTCCAGCGCCGTGTCTCATCATGAAGTCACCCTCTCGGAGATTCTCGGAAAGCTGACAGTGCTCCGGCAGGCGGCCCCGGTTCAGCGCAAGTCTCTTGGGTCGTTGCATCCGTTCGATGTGCTGGCCGAAAACCTTCCGCTGCCTGCCAACCCGGAAGTCTTCCTGCTCAATCAGGGCGTCATCCTGAGCGAACGCTACATTAAGAAGCTGGCGGCGGTGGCGAGATCAGCCCAGGTTGACCTCCGCGTTCCCGTGATTCAACCCTCCCGACTGGCGGAGTTCTTTTGTCTGGGCCGGATCGGGAGCTGACCCGATTTTGTGGGAATGCAGGCTTGAATCAACTTGCCAGCCGACGGCCTGCAATCAGAATGCAGTGGAAGAACGGCTCGGCCAGTTCAACAGAGTGGGCCTATAGCTCAGCGGTTAGAGCAGACGACTCATAATCGTTTGGTCCTCGGTTCAAATCCGAGTGGGCCCACCAACTGAAACCTCCAGTCAGGGAAATTCCTACGAAGCCTTTTTCTGGCGGACCTTGTCCTTCTTCTCCTCCCGTTCAGCGTTCAGAGATTTCTTTTCGCTGACGATCTGCTTCTGCATCTGCTCAATGGCTTCCCAGTCTCCCTTGGCGGAAGCCTTCGCCAGCTCGTCCGTCAGGAAGATTTCGCGTTCCGCGATCTTCGATGCGTAGAGCGCATCCACCTCGGCGAGCTCCTTTTTCTGGGCGGCGGAGACCTTGGTGGCGGGCGAGGATTTGTTGAGGCGTTCCATCGCGAGTTCGTAAGCGTTTTTCATGAATCAGAAGAGTTTGTTGAATTATGAGTTAAAGCTGAATCTGGACCTGGCCATTGATGACCCGGGTTGCGTAAGTCTTCACCGGACGATCCGGTCGAGCGGAACAAATGCCGGTCTTGAGGTCGAATCCCCAGCCATGAAGCGGACAGTAAACGGTGCCGTCCTTCATTGAACCAGCGCCCAGCGGACCGCCGCGATGCGGGCAGAGATCGTCGATGCAGAAGTATTGGCCGTCCACGTTCCACAAGGCGAACTCGTGTCCCCGCACATTCACCGTTCTTCCGTGGCCCGGCGGAATGCTGCCGGCCTCGGCGACATCAATGTATTCCGTGGTCATCCCGCTTTGGGCGGCGTGGGTGGATTTTTCTTCCACGGCATGTCGCGCACCGGAACCGGCGGCGGCTTGGGTTTGGACATTTGCAGCTCCGGGTCGCCCTCCGTGGTCGCGCCCGGCGGAGCCATGTTATCTCGCCAGCCGGCAATGCGGGCCTGCAATCCGTGATGTTCAGCCGTCTGTTTGTCGCCCGACTTCATATAGAAGAGCGAGAGGTTGGTGTGAACCAACTGCTCTTTTGGCCGGAGCTTTTCCGCGAGATGCCCCTGCGCAATGGCCTCCGCGTAATCGCCCTTCCGGTAATACGACATGCCGAGCGCCAGACGCGCGTCGAAGTTGTCGGCATCCTCGCACAGCAGCGCATTGAGCTTTTCAATCGCCTGATCGTATTCGCTCCGGCTGAAGTCGAACATGGCGTCGTCGTATTGGTCCTGGGCCGTCGGCATATTGATTTTGACAATCGTGCGTATGACAGGATTGTTGCGCCCGCGCAAGCGGCCCGTAAAACGCAAAACGTGAAACGCAGCCGGGCGACACTTACGTTTCACGTTTTACGTCATCAAACCATGTCACTTCCCATTCAACTGATCTCGACGGATTTCGACGGCACATTGCACGCTGATTTTGAAAGCCCGCCGGTCCCGCACGATCTTCAAAGTCTCATCGGCACCTTGCAGCAGCAGGGCGCGAAGTGGGTCATCAACACCGGCCGCGACCTGTCCAGCGTCATGGAAGGCATGGCCCGCGCGCGCCTGACCATCAAGCCCGACTTTCTCGTGGTGGTCGAACGCGACATCTACGTGCATGAAAACTCGCAATACGAGCCGAGCGCGGCCTGGAATGCCGGTTGCCGGACCGCTCACGACGAGCTGTTCGGGCGCGTGCGCCAGGACGTGCCGAGACTGGTGGACTGGGTCAGCAAGCGTTTCCGCGCGTCGGTCTATGAGGATGCCTTTTCGCCCTTCTGCCTGATTGCCGAGAACAACGCGGACGCGGACCAAATTCACGCGTTCCTTGATGAGTATTGCACCTCCGTGGCGGATCTCACCGTGGTCCGCAACGATGTTTACGCGCGATTCAGCCACATCGGCTACAACAAGGGAACCGCGCTGGCGGAGATTGGCCGGCAGCTCGGCGTCCATCGGGACTTCATTTTCGCGGCGGGCGATCACTTGAATGATCTGCCCATGCTTTCGGGAGAGTTTGCCCGCCAGGTGGCGGCGCCTGACAACGCCGTTCCCACCGTAAAAGCGCTTATCCGAAAGCAGAACGGCTATGTCAGCCATCAACCGTGGGGGCACGGAGTGGCCCGGGCGTTGGAACACTTCCTTTCCTCCGCGAGCAAAGAGTCGGCCCGTTAATGCTGCGAGCCGGCTGGATTATGATGCCTAATCGGCAGCAGTTGAGAGGTCTTGTCGTCCTTTGTGGATGTCTTAAATAGATTCATAAATACCTAAATCGCAACGAGATAGATTTAGGTTAATCATTTGACAGCACTAGACCCAGTGCTAATCTCGACAGAGGCAAATCCTTCGGGGCTTGCCTCTGTTTGTCTCGGGACATTGTTTCGTTTGGCTTTATCAGAACACTTAATTAAGATTTTTCATGAGTGACTCAGCATCGACTGCTGCTCCGGCGAGTAGCACCCCAAAAGTATTAAAGATTGAAGAGGCAGTTATCCGCATCGCGGGTAATTCACAGGACGGCATCCAGGCCATCGGCGGCTTCCTCGCGCGGCTGGCGGGCCGCAGCGAACAGGAAGTCATGACCTTCATGACCATTCCTTCCACCATTTCCGGCGGACCCTCCATCTTCCAGGTTCGCATCGGCTCCGGCGAAGTCCTAAGCGCCGGCGATGAAGCCGACATGCTGCTTTGCTTCTACCAGCATTCCTACGAAGACCACATCAACTCGCTCAAGCTTGGCGGCATTGTCCTCTATGATGCGGACCATGTGACGCCCAAGCCGGAATGGCAGGAAAACTACCGCCACGTCGGGGTCAACATCTCCAGCCTCACGGTCGAGGCGGTCGGCGGAACAGGCCGTGACAAGGGCAAAAACATCTATTCCCTTGGACTTCTCGCGAAGATTTTCGACCTCAACATTCCCAAGCTCACCAAGCTGATCGAGGAACGTTTCGGCGGCAAAGATCCAGCCATCGTCCAGAACGCCCTCACCTGTTTCAACGCGGGTTACAATCATTCCCTCGAAAACCTGCTCAAGACCTATCAGTTTTACGACGCGGAAAAGAAGAACAAGCATCAGGTCGTGATGAACGGCAACGAAGCGCTGGCCTATGGCCTGATCGCGGCGGGCGTTCGTTTCGGCGCGGGTTATCCCATCACGCCGTGGTCGGACATCATGGAACTGCTTCGACGCGAGCTGCCGAAATACGGTGGTTCATTCATTCAGACGGAGGACGAAATCGCGGCCATCTCGATGGCGATTGGCGCCAGCTACGGCGGACGCGTGGCCGTCACCGGTTCCAGCGGCCCTGGCATCTCGCTCAAGACCGAAGCCCTCGGCTGGGCTTCCATGGCGGAGATTCCGCTCGTCATCGTCGATGTCCAGCGTGGCGGTCCCTCGACCGGCATGCCCACCAGTGTCGAGCAATCCGACCTCAACATCTGCTGCTTTGGTGGCCACGGTGATTCTCCGCGCGTCGTCATCGCTCCGGCGAGCGTTGAAGACGCCTTCTACACCGCCATTGAAGCCGTCAACATTGCGCGCAAGTACAGCACGCCCGTCATTATCCTCACCGATCAAGCCATCGCCACGCGCATTGAAGCGTTCGAGGAACCGGACCTCGAAAAAATCTGCCAGGACATCTCGCCGGACCTGACGCCGGTGAACGACCACAAGCCCTACGATCTCTCTGTGGGCGATGGCGTTACCCGCCACATCGCTCCCGGCACCCGCGTTGGCAGCGGCAAATATCCCGTAGTCACCGGCCTGGAACACGACGAGATGGGCCATCCCACCGGCTCTCCCAAACTGCATGTGCAGATGACGGCCAAGCGCCGCAACAAGCTTCGCAAGCTCGCGTGGGATTTTCCCAAGTTGAAAACCTACGGCCCGAACGAAGGCCAGATCCTTCTCGTCGGCTGGGGTTCCAGCGAAGGCCCGATCCGCGAAGCCGTGGACCGCGCGCGCGCAGTGGGCGAAGCAATCTCCGGCATCAACCTGAAGTACCTCAATCCACTGCCGAACGGCCTGGAAGAAATCTTCCGCGGCTTCCATCATGTCTTCGTCGTCGAGCTGAACGACGAGGGGCTTTACGGTTACGGCCAGCTCGCCGCCGTTCTGCGTGCCCGCTATTGCGAGCCGAAGATTCGCGGCATCACCAAGACCGACGGCCTCACCTGGAAGGTGAAGGAAATCCTCGACCGCGCCCGCACCCTTGCGAGCCAGAAAGTCTGAACCATTTTTTCAAGCCAACTACGAACTGAATTTCGACCATGAGTGATATTGCCATCCCCTTCGCTCCGCTGCCCCGCACCGGCATCGGCCTGTCCGACGCGCTCGTCACGATTCCGCTGGAATCTGACCGCAAAGGGCTCACCAAGAAAGAAGTCGCCGCCGACCACCCGACGTGGTGCCCCGGCTGCGGCGATTTCTCCGTGCTCGCGCTCTACTTCAAGCTCATCGAGAAGCGTAAAATCTGGCACGAGAAAATCACCACCGTCGCCGGCATCGGCTGCTCCAGCCGCTTCCCATACTTCGTCCAGGCGCACGGCGCGCATTACATCCACGGACGCGCGCTGCCCTTCGCCAGCGGCATTTCGCTCTCGCGTCCTGACCTGCATGTCTTCGTCTTCGGTGGCGACGGCGATGCGTTCTCCATCGGCGGAAATCATTTCAGCCACACCGCGCGCAAGAACATCAAGATGACCTATTGCGTGATGGACAACTGGGTCTATGGCCTGACCAAGAAGCAGACCTCGCCCACGTCCCCGCTCGGCTTCAAGAGCAAGACCGACCAATGGGGCGCGGTCGATTATCCGATCAACCCGATGAAACAGGCCATCGCCGCCGGGGCCACCTTCGTTGCGCGCACCACGCACACGAACCCGAACCACGTCCTCCAGATGATGGAAGCCGCGATGGATCACGACGGATTCAGCTTCATCGAATGCCTCAGCGAATGCGTTGAGTTCTATGAAGGCGCCTTCGACTCCAGCAACCCGCGCAAAGGCGGCACCTTTAACCTCGTGCCCGCTGACCACGACGTGACCGACGAGTTCGCCGCCTATAAGCTGGCCGACCAGCCGTTCCCCGGCAGCTTCGGCATCTTCTACAAGAACACCAAGCCGACCAAGAACGCGAAGGAAGCCGAGATCAACAAGTCTTACTCGGACAAGTTCAAGGGGCTCAAGGACTGGGAAATCCTGAAGAAGAACTTCGACAAGCTGAAGTAAACCGCAGCGTTCCACTCTCAGCCCTGACTCTTGCGAGGGTCAGGGCTTTTTCTTGGCTTCACCGGCGCGCGAGCACGCGGTAGAAACTGTCGGCAGAAGAAAATTTGAACCTATGCCCATTTACGAATTCTCGTGTTCCAAGTGCCGTAAGATTTTCAGCTTCCTCTCGAAGCGTTTGAATCCGGACCGTCTGCCGCTCTGCCCGAAATGTGGCAACAAGCGGATGGCGAAACAAATGAGCGCGTTCGCCATGCCGCGAGGTTTGAGAGAGAACGCGGCCCCCGCAGAAGAAGGCGATCCCGGCGGCGATCCGATGGCGGGGATGGATGATCCCAAGGTCATGCGCGCGATGGCCGAACTGGAGCGCGACATGGGGCATCTCGACGAAAACAATCCCAGGCACATGGCTCATCTCATGCGAAAGATGAAGGATGCCTTGCCGCCGGGCACGATGCCCAAGGAGCTGGACATCGCCATCAAACGGCTCGAAGCCGGCGAAGATCCCGAGAAGATCGAAGCGGACATGGGAGACGTGCTGGGCGACCTGGAAGGCGGACCGGCGGGCGGTGGAGCCGCCGGATATTCCAAGGACGCTGGGCTCTACGATTACTGAGTGAGCCTCTGATTTTATCTGAGTTCCACAAACACCGACATGGAAGCGAAGCCGACTCTCCCGCAAACAGGCTTTGTGCGCTTCTGAAATCGCTGTTAGCCTGTCCAGCTTGATGATCTCTACTGAGTCCGCTTCCGATGCAAAACGCACTTCTCCTGCTGGAGAAACCGCCCGGCCGCGCCTGCCTGAACTGCTCGCGCCCGCGGGTGACTGGGAATGCGCCAAGGCGGCGGTGGAGAATGGCGCGGACGCCATTTACTTTGGTCTCGACCGGTTCAACGCACGGATGCGCGCCCACAACTTTACCGAAGCCGCCTTGCCCCGGCTGATGGAGTTCCTGCACCGGCGTGGCGTGCGCGGCTACGTGACGTTCAACACGCTGGTGTTCCAGAACGAGATCGCCGATGCGGTGCAATACATCCGCTCGATCATCGCGGCCGGTGTCGATGCCGCCATCGTGCAGGATGTCGGCATCTGCCGGATCATCCGCCAGATCTCGCCCGACTTTCCGATTCACGCCTCGACGCAAATGACGGTGACGAGCGCCGCCGGCGTGGACTTCGCACGTGAACTTGGCTGCAACCTGGTGGTGCTCGCGCGGGAATGTTCCATTCGCGAGATCGAAAAGATTCAATCCTCGCAAGCCTCCAGTCTTTCGGCGGAAGGCGCGGCCACGGGTTCGCTCCCGCTCGAGGTTTTTGTCCACGGCGCGCTCTGTGTGGCCTACTCCGGCCAATGCCTGACCAGCGAAGCTCTCGGCGGTCGCTCCGCCAATCGCGGCGAATGCGCCCAGGCGTGCCGCATGCCTTACGACCTGATCTCGGACGGCAAGCTCGTCCCGTTGGGCGACCGCAAATACCTGTTGAGCCCGCAGGATCTGGCGGGACTGGAAGTTTTGCCGGGACTCGTGAGCGCCGGCGTTTCCTCGCTGAAGATCGAGGGTCGGCTGAAGACCCCGGAGTATGTCGCCAACATCACGCGTTCGTATCGGCGCGCGTTGAACGAGTGCGCTGCGCGACTGGCGAACAACCCGGATCTCGTGTCCAAGGAAATCAACGCCACGACACCAGCCCGCCTCGGTGAAACTCAGTATGACTTGGAGATGGCGTTCTCGCGCGGCCTTTACTCGGGCTGGTTTCGCGGGATCAACAATCAGGAACTGGTTCACGCGCGCTTCGGGAAGAAGCGTGGTGTTTACCTCGGCGATGTCGCCCGCGTGCTAGGCTCGAAGGTCATCCTTCAGCTCCGCGCTCCGTTGAAACCGGGCGACGGAATTGTCTTCGATGCCGGCCATCCTGATCAGCCGGAAGAGGGCGGACGGGTTTACGAAGTTCAACCGATCAAACCATCCGGGCGACAGATGGAGCCGTCGGCAATGCCGGAAGCCGCGCTGGCGTTTGGAACGGGTGACATCGATTTCTCGCGGGTCAGCGTCGGCGACAAACTGTGGAAGACCAGTGATCCGGAGCTGGACCGCCGGTTGCGCCAGACCTTCGACAGTGACGCGCCCAAATATTTTCGCCCGGTCGAAATGGAAGTTCACGGCCGCGCCGGCGGACCGCTCACCTTGATCCTGCGCGACGAGTCCAGCCGTGTGGTTCAAGTCGCGTCGTCGATTCCGTTGGAAGTCGCGTCGAAACAGCCGTTGGGCACCGAACGGCTGAAGGAGCAGCTCGGACGCCTGGGCGGAACGCCGTTCCAGCTCACAGAGCTGAAGAACCATCTCGAAGGCGCGGTCATTGTTCCCGTGAGCGAGCTGAACCGGCTGCGACGCGAGGCGGTGGCGGAACTGGAGAAACTCCGGGCCCAGCCGTTGCGCTGGACGCTGAATGCTGCGACGTCCGTGACTGCGGGTGCAGCCATCGCTTCGACTTCATCTGCTCCGGCGGACCCCGTCGCTCCGGAACTGATCGTTCTCGTCCGCAATCTTGCGCAGCTTGAGTCCGCCCTCCGCTGCGGGACCACGACGCTTTACTGCGACTTTGAAGATCCGAAGAAGTATCGCGACGCAGTGCGGATGGCGCACGAATCGTTCGGATGCGCCGGTCCGCAGAAAACGATATGGGTCGCCCCCCCGCGCATTTTCAAGTCGGGCGAGGAATGGACGCTGAAAATGGTCCGGTCTTCGGAGGCCGATGGTTATCTCGTCCGCAACTACGATCACTTCAGCTACTTCGCGGACTGCCGGCGCGTCGGCGATTTCTCGTTGAACGTGGCCAACGCCAGCGCGGCGGAATATTTCATGTCCAAGTTTGGACTGGAACGCCTCACCGCGTCGTACGATCTGAACAGCACGCAGCTTGAGGCGCTTCTGCAAGCCGCGCCGGCGGAGTGGTTCGAGGTGACGATCCATCAGCACATGCCGATGTTTCACATGGAGCACTGCGTGTTTTGCGCGTTCCTCTCGAAGGGCACTGACTACACGAACTGCGGACGGCCGTGCGACGTCCATGAGGTGCGGCTGCGCGACCGGGTCGGCGCAGAGCATGTCTTGAAGGCGGATGCGGGCTGTCGGAACACGGTCTTCAACTCACGCGCGCAGACTGGTGCGGAGCATGTGGCGCGGCTGGTGGAACTGGGCGTGAGCAAATTTCGGATCGAGTTTGTCAGCGAAATCGCCGATGAGGTTGCCAGGACAATCGGGATGTACCGGGCCTTGCTGCGGGGCGAGGTCACCGGGGCGCACCTTTGGCGGGAACTGAAACTTCAGAACCAGCTTGGGGTCACCCGCGGTTCCATGGAGCATCGCTGACGGTTCCGCACCATTTGGTTTCCCAGCGCGGGAGTTCAGGTTCACGCGTCCAAGCGGACGTATCTCGAAACGAGACATGCCATTTTTCAAAATGAAACTAAAGGAAGTTTCCCAGCCGCCGAATACTAGGAGGATAGAAGCGGAAGAATTGAGCAATGATGATGGTTCGTAACAACGCATCGCGCCGGGCTCCGAATCAGGTGCTCTGGTCTGAACCGTGCTTGCTCAACAGTTGAAGGACAAAACGCATTATGCCCTCATTTAGCTACGTAGCGCGGGAAGCCGGATCGGGTAAAGAAATTCGCAATTCTCTGGATGCCCAGAGCGAGCAGGCGGCGGTGGCAGCGCTCTTGAACAAAAATCTCCTGGTGATGTCGATTCAGGAGAGGATCGGCAAGAAGGGGAAAACTTCCGGCGGCACCGTCGCCCTGGCGGATCTCGTCATTTTTACGCGGCAGCTCGCGACCATGATCGACGCCGGCCTGGCCATGGTGCAGTCCCTCCAGGCGCTGGCCGAACAGACGACGAACAAGGTGATGCGCGACACCATCAAGGACATCTGCACGCGCGTCGAGGGTGGCGACAGTTTCTCCGATGCATTGAGCAAGCATCCCAAGACCTTCAGCCGCCTCTACGTCTGCATGGTGGCGGCTGGTGAACGAGGCGGTCTGCTTTCCGAAATTCTCTCGCGTCTCGCCACCTATCTGGAAAACACGGCGAGGCTCCGCAAGAAGGTGAAGTCCGCGATGATGTATCCCGTCGCCGTCACGCTCGTCGCGCTCGGCATCACCGTGTTTCTTCTCGTCAAGGTCGTTCCGGTGTTTGCCGAGGTATATGGCGGCTTTGGATCAAGGCTGCCCGCCCCCACGCAGGCTCTCATCGACGTGAGCAAGTTCGTCCAGTCCTATCTGCTCTATCTTCTGATTGCGGCCGCAGGTGCCGTGTATGGCTTCCGTGTCTGGCTGAAGACCCCGAAAGGCCTGGAGATGTGGGACTCTGTGCGCATCCGGCTTCCGATCTTTGGCGTGATCGCCCATAAAATCTGCCTCGCCCGTTTCACTCGTACGCTCGCCTCGCTGATTCGCAGCGGCATTCCGATCCTTGAAGTCCTCGAGATTGTTTCCAACACCGTCGGCAATGTCGTGATGGAAAAAGCCATTCGCTCCGCCGCCGGCGACATCGAGCGCGGCGAGGGCATTTCAGCTTCGCTCGGCAAGCATCCCGTGTTTCCGGTAATGATCATCCGGATGGTCACCGCCGGCGAACAGACTGGCAAGATTGAAGGCATGCTGGAGCGCATCTCGGATTTCCTTGATGAAGAGATCGACACCACTCTCTCGGGCCTGACCTCCCTGATCGAGCCGTTGCTCATCGTGTTTCTGGGCGTCACCGTCGGGGGCATCGCGATCTGCATGTTCCTGCCGATCTTCAAGATGAGCGACCTCATCAATCCCAAGAAATAGCGCGGGACCACCGGCCAGCCTGTCATCTCAGGCGCGGGACTCGTCCCGCGCCTTTTGTTTAATTGACGCGCGGACCCTTGGGCGGAAAACGAGGCTTGAGGTTGAAAGTCCGCATGGCATCTTTGCCGTCGTCCTCCTTTGCGCGCGTGGTGAAATGGCAGACACGCCAGACTTAGGATCTGGTCCCGTAAGGGGTGGAGGTTCAAGTCCTCTCGCGCGCACCATGCTCTATATGGGGTTGAACTCTCCCACAAAAAAGAAGTCCTCCCGCAGAGCCGCCTTGAAGCGGGTTACGGGAGGAGTTGGGGGATTTAGATAGGATTTACTGGCAGTAGAAATTATCCGGCATTCGTTTCATCCACGACGACGTAGCGGCTGCCGCCGTTGCTCCAGATGCGCAGGAGCGTGGTCTTGTCCTTCGGACTTTCCGTGAGCTTCACCGCGTCCCCCGCGCTCTTCACCGGCTGACGGTTGATCTCGATGATCACGTCGCCGGGTTTCAATCCCGCCTCGCGCGCCACGGAGTTGCCGTCCACCTCGGTCACGATGGCTCCATGCACCCCGTTCGGGATGCTGAACTCGCGCCGCGTCTGTGCATCAAGGTCACTCACTGCGATGCCTTTCAACACCTCGCCATCCTCTTTGTTTCGGGTGTCGTTCTGCGCGATCTTCTCGGAGCCGGGCAGCTCGTTTATCGTGACCTCGATGGTCTTGGCGGAACCGTTGCGCAGGACTTTCACGGGCACGCTTTCGTTCGGCTTCACACGGGAGACCTGGAGCTTGAAGTGGCGGCTGTCCTTCACGGCCTTGCCGTTGAATTCCAGCACGACGTCGCCGCTCTTGAGGCCGGCTTTTTCGGCCGGACCCTTCGGCACGACATCGCCGATGAGCGCGCCTTTCTGATCCTTCAAGTTGAACTCCTTCGCGAGCGAGGGCGTGACATCCTGGATCATCACGCCGAGATAGCCGCGCGTGACATGGCCGTCGGCCACGAGGCTTTCCATCACGTCACGGGCGAGGCTCGTGGGGATGGCAAAGCCGATGCCCTGATTGCCGCCGCTCCGGCTGAGGATGGCGGTGTTGATGCCGATCAGTCGGCCGTCCGCGTCAACGAGGGCGCCACCGGAATTACCCGGATTGATCGCGGCGTCGGTCTGGATGAAGTCTTCATAATCCAGGCCCAGCGTGGCGCGTCCGGTGGCGCTAATCATGCCCATCGTCACTGTCTGGCCGATGCCAAACGGATTGCCGATGGCGAGAACGATGTCACCGACTTCGATCTTGTCGCTGTCAGCCATTTCGATGACAGGAAGATCCTTGCCGTCGATCTTCAGGACGGCGACGTCGGTCTTCGGATCTTTGCCCACGACCTTGCCGGTGAACTCGCGTCCATCGAGCAGCACGACCTTCACTTCGTCGGCCTCGTCCACGACGTGGTTGTTGGTGAGCACATAGCCGTCCTTCGTCACGATGACGCCCGAGCCTTGCCCGAGCTGCCGGGGAGCATTCTGCTGGCGTCGCGGTTGGCGCTGCTGGCGCTGCTCGAACTCCTCGCCGAAGAAACGGCGAAAAAATGGATTGTCTAAGCCGGGCATCTCCTGTGCGGAGGCCTGCTTCGCCCGCGTGGAGGTGGTGACCTTCACGACGCTGGGGGCGACCTTCTTCACGATGGGCGAGAAGCTGGTGCCGAGCCGCACGTCGCGCGACACGGGACGTTCATCTACGACGAGCTTGATGGGCGCAGGCTTGGTTTCGGTTTTGGAATCGCCCTTGGTCACGGCAGCGGTGGCTCCGGCCACGAGCAAGGTGCCGCCCAGCATGAGATAGGGGAGGCGGCGGATGGAGATTTTCAGAAGCGCATTCATAGTCAGACTCCGGATTGGATTTGGTTTGTGGTTCAACTGTATCGTTTCGTTTTCTTGGCGACACCATGACCCCCGCGCATGACCCAGACCTTTCTGGAGCATTACACCTGTGTAAGGGAAATGAGGGATGAAGAAGGGTGATGAAGCAACGGAGTGCGTTCGTCTCGGACGCAGTAACTCAGGACAGCCCGGGGGCTCGAAATCTTTCTGAGAAATCAACGTCCACACGACTGTGTGCGCGCGGGCGAACGAATTCTGACCGCAGTCTTTTCAGAAGCACTGTCAGGGTTCTTCGCTTTTCTTCGATCAAACAGAATTGCTCTTCCACTTCGCCTCGCGGAACGAGGATGTGATGGTAGCCGTGGGCTTCAGCCCACGGATCTTGGCAGAGGCGGTCTTCGTCGCGCAGCGACGACTGAAGACCCTCGCCCTGCAAAGGGTTCTCAAGCGTCGCTCCGCGACGCGCTCCTTTTCTTCTCCGAACCGTGGGCTAAAGCCCACGGCTGCCGTCAGGTGTTCGCTACGCGACCCGGACGCCGTCAGCGGCGGCTACGAATCTCCTTCGACAACCGGTCCAAACGTTCGCGTTCTGCGGTCGAGAGACTGGCCAGACCGCTGGCAGCCACCTTGTCGAGCAACCGATCCACTTCCTCCATCTTGCGATTTCGTGCGCGCGTCTCGTCGTAGCGCTGAAACCGTTCGCTCCCGACGGGCCGGTTCGTTTCGCCGACAGATTCCAGCCGCCGTTCGAGCAGATGAAAGGGATCGAAGACGGTGAGCGCCAGGATGAGCAGCGACAGAACGATGACCGCCGCATACAGCGCCGGACTCGCCGTCATCATCGAGGGATAGAGCGCCGTGGCGACCAGGAGGCCGATGATCGCGCCGCCGACATGGGCATCGTGTCCGAGATTGTCCATGCCCTGCCGCATTCGGATGAACGAGAAGATCAGGAACCCAATGGCGTAGGCGTAGGCCGGAATCCCGATTGGAATGAGGAACAGATAGATGTTCCCGCCCGGCAGCAGAAAGATGGAGGCGAACAGCACGCCGCACACGCCGCCGGAAGCGCCGAGCGCCCGGTAATCATGATGCCGATGGATGAACAGGCTCAGCAATGAACCTCCCAAGATCGAGGAGAAGTAAACCAGCAGCAGCGTCTTGATTCCGTAGTTCGCTTCGATGTTCCGACCAAAGGCCAGCAAGGTGATGGCGTTGAACGCCAGATGCCGCCAGTCGCCATGAATGAAGCCGGACGTCAGCAGCCGCTCATACTGTTTCCCCGCTAGAATCTCCCGTGGCACGAACATCAAACGATCCAGCAGCGCACGATCTCGAAACGCCATGACGCTGACGATCATCGTCATGGCCAGGACGACCAGGGTGGCGGGAGCATCGATTCCAAAGTTCACAACTTGGATTTAACCAGAGCGCGGAAAGTTTGAACGAGACGCATTTCCCCGGCAAGTCTGTGAATCATGGCGGTCCATTTCTCTGTGACCATCTTGAAAAATTCCCCCGCATTTCACCCAGCCGAAGCTTCGCAAAATCTCCTTCACCTCCGCGTGCGTCCTACCTACTCTCGGCCCCTCTATGAGCTCAAAGAATTTCAATCTCGCCGCACTCGCCGGCGACGGCATCGGCCCAGAAGTCATGCGCGAGGCCATCAAAGTCCTGCGCGCCGTCGAAAAACGATTTCCCCTCCAGTTCACCATCACTGAAGCACCCGTCGGCTGGGCCGGCATCGATGCCGCAGGCAAGGCTCTTCCAGACGCCACGCTCGAACTCTGCCGCAAGTCGGACTCGATCCTGTTCGGCTCCGTCGGCCTGCCGGATCGTGATCCCACCATCCCGAAGGAAGAGCGTCCGGAGCGCGCCGCACTGCTCCGGCTGCGCAAGGAGTTCGGCCTCTTCGCGAATCTCCGTCCCGTGAAGCTGCACCAGCAGCTCGCCCATTCCTGCCCGCTGCAACCGGATCGCCAGGGCAGCGGCATCGACATTCTCGTGGTGCGCGAACTGACGGGCGGCATGTATTTCGGCCAGCCGAAGAAGACCGAACAGGTGTCGCCCGGCGTCATGCGCGCCATCGACACGATGGTTTACACCACGCCCGAGATCGAACGCATCGCCCACGTCGCCTTCAAGGCCGCGCAACTCCGCCGCAAGAAAGTCACCAGCATCGACAAGGCGAACGTGCTCGAAAACGGCGTGCTCTGGCGCGACGTCGTCACCACCGTGAGCAAGCACTACCCCGACGTGGCCCTCGAACACATGTTCGTGGACAACGGCGCGATGCAACTGATGCTCAAGCCGACGCAGTTTGATGTCATGCTTTGCGAAAACATGTTCGGCGACATCCTCAGCGATGAAGCCGCCGCGCTCGCCGGTTCACTCGGCATGCTGCCCAGCGCCAGCCTGGGCGCCACCAACGGCGATCAAACGTTCGGCTTCTACGAACCCGCCGGCGGCACCGCGCCTGACATCGCCGGGAAGAACCTCGCGAATCCGATTGCGCAGATTCTCTCCGTGGCGCTGCTGCTGCGTTACAGCTTCGGCCAGAACGAGGCGGCGGCCGCCATCGACAACGCGGTGAGCAACGCCATCGCGTCCGGTCTCCGCACCGGCGACATCTTCAATCCCGCCGATCTCGCCGCGAAGAAAATCGGGACGCGCGAAATGGGCGACGCCATCGCGGCAGCCATCTGATCTCTCGCGCATGCCATTGCGGAAATTTGTCCGCAGTTTCCTGGGCTGTTCGTTGTTGTGAGTGGGATGGAAACGAGTGGACCGGCTGCGACAGTCATCCCGCCGGGATAGTGGGATAGCAACGGCGGCGAGAGGCGACCTTGGACCAAGTAGGACAGGGCTTCCAGCCTGTCTCCAAATGACCGCTGGCCTCCAACGGTTCAGTATGCGAAATCAGTGGTTGAGCAATCGCGAGAACCCCCAGCCCGTCGGCCTCCAGGACAGGTTGGAAGAAGTGTCCTGCTCCATTCCTCTGTCTAAGCGAGCGCTTCGATCAGGTGGCCCAGTTCCTCATCCACCAGCGACGGGTCGCGGAGCGTCTGCGCGATCTCTGCGCGGACCACGTCGCGGAAACGTTTGCGCAGACGATGGATGACCACCTTCACCGCGCCTTCGCTCAAGCTCAGCCGACGCGCCGCATCCGCCTGCGACATGGACGGCGCTTCGCCCATCAGCCACGGCTTGAGCGCGTCGAACTGATCGGGCTTTCCGACGGAGGTGAACTCCTTCTCCAACGCTTCCAGCGCGCGGGCCATGACGGCGAGCGCCCATTCGCGGTCGAAGAACGTTTCGGGCGCGGGCGTTGAAGGGTCGGCGACTTGGAGCGGTTCGTGATCGCCGTCGGTCGGAGGGGCGTCGAGCGATTCGGGCGCAATGCCGCCGCCGCGCTTCAGGCGCTGCTCGTGCTTGCGCTGGTCGGCGAGGAAATGTTTCAGCGCGCCGAGCAGATAGGAACGGAAACGTCCGCGCCCCGGGTCCGCCTGATCGAAGCCGCCGTCGCCGAGGATGCGCGCGAAGAATTCCTGCGTCAGCTCGCGCGCCGCATCCTCATCGCGCCCTTCGCGGCGGAGGAAGCGCAGGACAGGCTGGTAGTAGCCTTCGCACAGTTCGCCGAGCGCGACGCGGGCCTCCGGCGTTTCGCCCCGCGCCCGCAGGATGAGCGTCCAGCGCGTCGCGGCGAAGTTGGGAGAGGCGGGATGTGAAGTGGGGTTGCTCAAGGTTTTGCCGGGGCAACGGAATGGCTCGCCACCTTCTGTTCTGCATCGGTCATGGCGGAACGCATTTCAGGCTCGTCGAGCAATGCCACGCCCTGGTCGCGGATGGCTTCCGCTTCCGTATTGCGGCTGACGCCAACGAGGATTTCGACGAGCTTGCGCGTGTCCTTAATGAACGTTCGCTGGACGTGCTCACGCAGTGAAGTGCGGTTCGCTTCCGGGTTGCGGTCCGAGAGTGTCCTCTGCCATCCGGCGCTGAGGGTTTCAAACCTCTTCTGGAAATCCGGGATAAAACTTTCGCATAGTGCGTATTCACCATTTTCCACCAGCAAATCTTCCGCGCTCCCATAACATTGGCGGGCGAGCTTGGGGTCTTGCGACTGGATGGATTCGAACAAGACCAGCGTTTCCTTTTGCCGGCCAAGCTGCCTGTTGATGGCGCTGACTTCCATAAACAGAGCAAAGCGACCTTCACCTTTGGCAAACGCCTGCGTGCCTTGATCCAAGATTTCGTTCAATGCCTCTTTGGCCTTTGGGTAACGCTGCGCCAGTTCCGTCCAATACGACAAGGCGAAGGAAAGCCGCACGCCCACCTGGCTGGGTTGAATTTCCAGCGCATGGTTGTGATACCAGATGTGGCGCTGCAACGCTTCCTCGTAACGGCCCGAGTCGGTCAGGCGCTTCGCCTCTTGAAGAATTTCACTCACGTTCGGCTTTTCGCCCGGAGCGAGTTTGGGCGACCAGAGTTCAGCCGCAGGCCCGGAGTTGTTGGCGCTGGGTGAAGCGACGCGCGAGTTGGGCGAAGGCGGTGGCACCACTTCGCTCTGCGCATTCTGCGAGGCGTCTTCGTGCTTGAGCTTCACCCCTATGGCCGTGGCGAGCGTGCCGCCGTTCGGCAATAAGGTTTTGAAGAGCACGCGCTCGTCGCCAGGTTCGATGGCGGTGGGTTTGCCCATCCATTCTTTGGCCACGAGGTCACGCAGCGCGAGCGCCTCCGCTGGCGGCAGACTGTCCGGCAGCTTCCAGAGAACGCGTTGATGCAAGACGGGCGCGAAGCCGGCCTGGGTATCAGACATCGCAGAGTCCATGCGCGTCTGAGCGGTGAAGCCGGGCACTCGGGCGTCGTAACGAAACGTGCGCTCGCAGTTGCCGCGAACCTGCTCGACGTATTCCATCGTCAGCCAGCGCGCCGCTGCTTCCTCGCGCAGTTCCACGCTGGTGAAGGTGAACTGAATCATCGGGGCAGCTTCCATGACTGTTGTGATCGTTGGCGCGGTTTTGGACTTGGTCAGTTCCAGGTAACCGCGATGAATTTCACCGGCTTGATTCGTAACGGCGAAGAGAAGCTGCCGTCCGCCAGAGCGAACGGCGAAGGGCGGAGATTGCCGGAGCTTTTCGCACTGAGCTTGCGCGGAAAAGACGTCATTGGAGGTGAAGGACGCCGGGAAGCGCCAGTTGCAGGTGAATGAAGGTCTGCTGGAGCTCAGACTGATGGTGCGTTCGCTGTGCCCAAAAGTTCCGATTGTCCCATCGGCGAGCGGTTGGAGCGAGTGGCCTGGTGGAATCGAGGGCTGCAGGAACAAGATCAGCGTGCTGCTCGAACCGCTGGACACGATGCCTTGCTCCACGCGCACCATGGCTTGATCTGATTCGGTGGAACGATACGCGTTCTCGGCAAAGTCAGGCTGGTAATCGAGATGGCAGCGGAGGACGCCGCCCACCCGATTGGTGAGAGAGAAGAGATGGAGCGGTTGACCCGCAACGAGGGTCAGTGGGCGGCCCACGACATTTTCTTCGAGCAAGGTCTCAATGCGGTGCGCTTCCTCGCCTGGGTAGCTCCCATCCTTCTCCCACGACCAGATCGCGGTGGCTCTTTCCTGCGTGCGGTTATTTTCGCGGGCGAAGTGGGTGATGAACTGGCCCATCTCACGGCGTCCATCGGGTCGCTCCAGAATGGGGACCAGAGCTTCGTCTGGCCCGAGCGGCGAGGTGGTCGTTAGAAAGATGGAATCGCGCTGATTCTTGAACAGGGATAATGCTACGACTTTGGTCTTTGCTGCCGGCAGGGCTGCGGACTTCCCGCTTTGTGCAGGCAGTGGGGATGCGGCGCGTCGTTGGCCGGGATTCGTCACCAGCACGACGTTTATGCCGATGAGCAGCACGGCGATGAAGACCCACTTCAACACGCCGCGCTGTTGAACAACCTGTTGCTGGCCGGCCCAGCGCGCCGTCGCGTGAATCGCCCAGAAGCCGAACGCGAATACGGTAGCCGGCAGGAGCAGCACCAGGAAGCGCCCGATGGTGGATGCCGTCGTAGGCTCGCCATCTGGCACAGCCCAGGAAATCGGAACGCCAATGGTCACCGCGCCGAGAATCGTCAGCGGCCAGAACATTGTGGCGAACATCGCCAGCGGCAGGCCGCGCACACGGCCACGGCTTTCGCGGATTTCATTCAATCCCAGCCAGCCCAGCAACGTGCCGCCCAGTCCGGGCAGCGCCACACTGCCCAAGGCGAGCCATAGTTCCGCCGGGCCGATGCCGGCGCGCCCGCTGATCAGCGCCACGATGGTCGCGAAGGGCACTGGCAGGCTGAGCCCGACGGAGAGCGCGCCGTAGATGGACCACCGCGAGTAACTCCGTTCTTCGTGCTCCGTGCGGGTCGGACTTGCCTGAGCCGCCGCATTCGCACCTTCGCCGAGATGCTCCACTTGCGTCCGCATCTCGCCCGCGCTTTGGAAGCGCAGTTCGCGGTCCTTTTCCAGCGTGCGGAAGACCACCTCATCGACACTTGTGTTCACCGGCGTCTTCGCGGAAGGCGCGGCGAAGCGGCCGATGGGGAGTTCGCCCGTCAGCATTTCGTAGAAGACGACGCCGAGCGAATAGATGTCCGCGCGATGATCCACGGTTGCGGGCTTCTCGAACTGTTCCGGGGCCATGTAGTGCGGCGTGCCGAGCGACGCCCCGGTGTTCGTCAGCGTGAGGTTCTCTTGGTCTTCGCCCACCAGCTTGGCGATGCCGAAGTCTGCGATCTTCACGCGGCCCTTGGTGTCGAGCAGGATGTTCTCAGGCTTGATGTCACGATGGAGGATGCCCTGCTCGTGCGCGTATTGGAGCGCCTCGCAGACCTTCGGCACGAGCGCGAGGGCCTCGGCCGGGGAGAAGCGTCCGGCGCGCATCGCCTGGCGCAGGTTCACGCCATCGACGTATTCCATGAGCAGATAATAAAAGCCTGGGAGGGGATTGGATTTGGGGTCTGGGCTCTGGGAAATCGGGCCTCCGACGGGTGAGCTGGCGGAGGCGTGGCCGAAGTCGAAGACGCTGGTGATGTTCGGATGGTTCAGCTTCGCGAGCACGCGACCCTCGCGGTTGAAGCGTTCGGCGAACAGTGCGTCCTTCGCGAGTTTGTCGGGCAGAAGCTTGAGCGCCACGAGGCGGTCGAGGTGCGGCTGGCGGGCCTTGAAGACGAAGCCCATGCCGCCGCGCCCGATGAGTTCCAGGACTTCAAGCTGCGGGAAGGCGGCGGAGATGCGTTCGAGGGAAGGGATCTCGCTGGTGGCGGTGGCCGGGACGCCGGTTTCGGTCGCGGTGGCCGCACCGAGCAGGACGCACCGGGGACAAAGCCCTTGCGGAGCGGCGGCGGGAATCGGCGCCTTGCACTTGGGACAGGTGTTTAGTTTGACGGTGTTGCTCATACACCCGCTTCCTGAGACGAACGTGGGCGAAGGTTACAAAGAAAGTTCCCCGAAGCCACGGTGAATCCTGGGCCAGTCCAGCGGCGCTCCGGCCACACCCGCCAAGTCGGGGGCAATTTCCGAGCAGGTTCTTGCGACCGAGAAACCGCCTCGTCCGTTCTTTGCATCCACAGCCTTTTAGGCTAGCTTCCACGCGCACGTTTTCAAGGCAATGGTCCGATTGGGGATGACGGGTTTGAAGGGCGAACTTGTTCCAGTCGGGCTGAAGCCATCGAGCGTGCTGTCTCAGACTCAACCCATCCAACCCGATGAATATCCCAAGCCGTATCCTTGCGTTCAGGTTGTTCCTCACCGCCAGCGTTGCGCAGGCTCAAACCACCGCCTTCACCTACCAGGGCCGTCTCCAGGAGAATGGCTCAGGCGTCACCGGCGTGATGGATTTCGAGTTCCGCATTTTCACGGCGATCTCCGGCGGCGTTCCGTTCGGGCCGGTCGTCACGCGGAACGATCTCGGGGTCACCAATGGGCTGTTCACCGTGAGGCTGGATTTTGGCGCGGCCCCCTTCGACGGCGGTGAGCGCTTCCTCGACATCTCGGTGCGGCCCGGGGTCAGTGCCAGCGCCTACACCAACCTGGCTCCGCGCCAGCCGATCACCGCCACGCCTTACGCGGTGCGGGCGGCGAACCTCACCGGGCCGCTGCCGCTTTCGCAACTGCCCGCCGGCGTGGTGACGAACAACTCCACCGGCCTGAGCCTCACTGGCGCCTTTGCTGGCAACGGCACGGGACTGACCAACCTAAACATCACCCGGATGGGATCCGGCGGCGTTGGCGCGAATCTGCTCCGGTTCATTGATACAGTTGGAAGCCAGCAGGTTTACCTGCATGGGGCCAAGAACCTGGACATGGAGACGGAGAACGACGTCACCTTTTGGGCGGGCCACGACCTCACCGCCACCATGGATCACGATGCCACAGTGCATGTGAAGCACGACAGCACGATAACCGTGGACAATAACTTGACCACCACGACACACGGAAGCGCGATCCACGTCGTGGACAACAACCTTGCCACAACCGTGGGGAACAGCCTCACCGCCACAGTCGGGGCGAGCCTGATCGCCAATGTCGGTAACAACTTGCTGGCCACGGTCGGAAGCAGCATCAACGTTTCGGCGGCCAACAGCCTTTCGATTCTCGCCCCCGCCGGTGTCGGCATTGGCACTCAAAATCCGCAGGCGCCGTTGCATGTTTACTCGGCCAACAACCCAACGACGCTGCGGCTGCAATCCGCGGGCGGCTTTGGCGCGGCCCGGCTGGAGTTCTTCAGCGATCCGCAGGGAAGTGGCAGCGAGTGGCGTCCCGGCTACATCCAGTCCACGGACAACGGCGGTTTCACGGGCGGACTCAGCTTCCATGTCAACGGCACGGGCTTCGCCAATCGCCTTGGCGACCTCGAGGTGATGCGAATTCTGGATGGCCGCGTCGGCATCAACACGCCGAATCCCCGGACCGCCCTGGACGTGGGCGGCGGAATCTATGCTGATTTCCTCGGGGCCAATGAAGTCAGCACGATGAATCTCACCAGCACCGGGCAGTCGGAGATTCACAACAGCACCCAGGATGGCGATCACACCTTCACCGGCAGCTTGCGCCAGATGCTCACGCTGGGTTACTCGGGCTTCCTGACCGCCGGCTACGGGATTGGACTCCAGACCAACAACTTTTACTTCCGATCCGAAGCCGACTTCTCGTGGTTTCGTGGCGGCTCACACCGCGACACGCCGTACGACCCCGGCTCCGTGCTGTTCTTTTCTGGCGCGGAATTGATGCGCCTGAGCGGCGGCTATCTCCAGGTCAATGGCAGTGGCAATGAACAGGCCTACCTCGGCGGAGACGGCGCAGGCGCCGATATTCAACTCGGAAGCCTCAATCCCGGCATCAGCACGGTGGCGTTGTGGAATGCCGGCTCCGGCCAGGCGATGGACCTGGTCGCACGCTCAGCCGACTTCAACGGCACAGTTTCGTTTGGTGCGCAGACGCGCCAGATGCTTAACCTTTGGGGGACGGGCTACGGCATCGGCGTGCAGGCCAGCACGCTCTACTTCCGGTGCAACGCCGGCGGGCCGAACGAGGGATTCAGTTGGTATAAAGGCGGCGCGCACAATGACAACTACGCCAACCCGGGCGGTGGCACAGAACTCATGCACCTCGTCGCGGGCGGGCTCTACGTCAACGGCACGTTCGTGTCCTCCAGCGACCGGAACGCGAAGGAGAACTTTGCAGCCGTCAATCCACGGGAAGTTCTGGAGAAGGTCGTCGCCCTGCCGTTGAGCCAGTGGAACTACAAGACCGACACCTCCTCGCGGCACCTCGGCCCGATGGCTCAAGACTTTCACGCCGCCTTCAACCTGGGCACGGACGACAAACACATCGCCACCGTCGATGCGGACGGCGTGGCGCTGGCGGCCATCCAGGGGTTGAACCAGAAGGTGGATTCTGAAAACGCCGATCTGCGCTCCGAAAATGCGGAACTGAAACGTGAACTGTTCGAAATCAAACAACTGCTGTTGAAACTCTCCACCAAAAAGGACTGACCCATGAAACAACCAATCAAAAACATCCTCATTCTCCTAGCCACCGCCGTGCTCGTTCCATTGACGGGCTACACCCAAAACACCGTGGTCACCTACCAAGGCCGCGTGACGAACAACGGCACAAACTTCTCCGGCACGGGCCAGTTCAAGTTCGCTCTCGTCACGAGCACGAACAACAACCACACCGCCACGGTCACAGCCAATCTGAGCGGCCCGTTCGTGACCAGCTACACCGTGACCCGTGGTGGCAATGGTTACGTCTCCCCACCCACCGTCACCATCACCGGCGGCGGCGGCTCCGGGGCCGCCGCCGCCGCCTTCATCAACGGCGGCGTGGTCACGTCGGTCTTTGCCGGGGCGGCCGGCAGCGGTTATACCAGCGCGCCCACCGTGACGATTGCGCCGCCGCCAACGGCGATCGTCTATTCCACGTTCTGGAGCAATGACAGTACGAGTGGCGCGGGCAGCGAGCCTGCCGCCAGCGTCGGCGCGAGCGTTGCCAGCGGCTTGTTCACGGTGCGCCTGGGCGATACCGCCCTCGCGAACATGGCCGAGTTGCCTCCGGGACTCTTCGCCCAGCCCGACCTTCACTTGCGCCTCTGGTTCGATGACGGCGTGAATGGCTTTGCCGCGCTGGATCCGGCCCAACCGCTGACCGCCACGCCCTATGCCCGGCACGCCGCTAGTCTCAGTGGGACGCTGTCAGCGGCCAGCCTGGCGGGCACCTACGACAACGCGCTTATCTTCAACAACGCCGGCAACAGCTTCTCCGGCAATGGCGGCGGTTTGACCGGCCTGGACGCCTCGCAACTCACCACCGGCACCGTTCCCGCCGCCGCGCTGGGTAACATCTGGGGACTCGGCGGCAACGCGGGCACCACGCCGGGCACACAGTTCCTGGGCACCACCGACAACCAGCCGCTGGAGTTCAAGGTCAATGGCCTGCGCGGCCTGCGAATTGAACCCACGGTGAACGGGCGGCCCAATGTCATCGGCGGAATCGACAACACCGTGGCGACGGGAGTGACCACGGCCACCATCGCGGGCGGCGCTCTCAACGACATCGGGGCAAACTCACCAGGCACCGTGATTGGCGGCGGCGAAGACAACAACATCGCGGCTGATTCCTGGGGTGCCATCATCGCCGGCGGAACCTTGAACAACATCAGGATAAATAGCGACTACAGCGTGATTGGCGGCGGCCTCTTGAACAACATTCCGGCCAATTCATTTTATGCCACCATCGCCGGCGGCTACTCCAACAGCGCGGTGTCCTACGCCTTCGCCGCCGGTCGTCAAGCCAAGGCCAATCATGAAGGCGCGTTCGTCTGGGCGGATAACCAGAATATTGACTTTGCCTCGACGGGAGTTAACCAGTTCAGCATCCGAGCTTCGGGCGGTGTGCGCCTGAACAACGACACCAGCCTCAGCTTCGGCAACCAGACGCGGCAGATGTTGAACCTCTGGACCGCCGGCTACGGCATCGGCGTGCAGGGCGACGCGCAGTATTTCCGATCGGGGAATGATTTCCACTGGTATCGCGGCGGCATTCATTCGGATGCCAATGGCAACGCTGGCGGCGGGGGCGTTCCGCTGATGAGCTTGAACCGATCCGGCTTTCTCGGTCTCGGCATCACCACCCCGGGCTTTCCGCTCGACGTCCAAAGCGGACTGGCCGTCGGCCGCTTCACGACGACGAAC
>Ga0163153_10000494_pt1 | contig 70370 bp, 64 predicted proteins | sample OliLakLV19MP6IB1_FD_148629 | JGI IMG/M metagenome (GOLD analysis project Ga0163153, IMG submission 148629) | Freshwater microbial mat bacterial communities from Lake Vanda, McMurdo Dry Valleys, Antarctica - Oligotrophic Lake LV.19.MP6.IB-1 | ecosystem: Environmental > Aquatic > Freshwater >... | reverse complement strand
TCCAGATAAAAATGGTCGAGGACGACGCGATGGACCGGCTGCTCGTCGTCATCGCCCTCGTCGCTCCCCATCGGAAACTCCCCGGCCGGCACCAGCACCATCGGCGCCCCATCGCGGCCGGTGAGCGTGGCCGGGAGATGGGATCGGGCCGTGGCCTTCTGGGCTGAGCTTCCGTTTGCAGAATGTCGCGTCTTCTCATCTGGCTTCGCAGGACCCAGTTCCGGCTTCACGGTGCCAGGCTCTGGTTTGGCAGGGGCCTGCTCATGGGCGCGGCCGGAGCTCAGGGACAACCCCGACAACACCAGACCGATCAACAGTACGGGAACCATCCGTCGAACCCACATGTTCCTATGACTCCAGATTCCACGCGGAGCGGAAGAGAAACCCGTCCAACCACGCATGGCAGACCTATAAGGGTACTGAAAATGAGGGGGGCAAATCTAGGGAGAGGGTGGGAACACAATGGCAGCAATAAGGGAGACGGAACTATTCAGGCTTGCGCTCCTCGACAAGGCTCGGGAGCCCCCTTCGACTTGCCAGCGCAACCTGCGTGATGTCAAGAAGCCTGCCATGAGCGAGCGGGGAACGGGTTACCACATCCCATTCCCCGCAAGTCAATGGTGGAGGCGCCGGGAGTTGAACCCGGGTCCGAAGACCGTCAGCACAACGGATCTACATGTGTAGCCGATCGTTTTCATTTCGCAGCCACCCACGCCCATCGGCTAGCTTAGACTGGCCACTAGCCCAGTATCGTCTCGTCCTCAGCCGCTGAGCACCAGCTTCGGACCAGCCCGCTGTATCGCGCTCCGACCACCCCCGCGGGCCTCAGGTGGAGGAACGTCGCAGTTAATTAAGCTGCGAGTGCCAGTTCTTGATTGGCAGTTACATTTTCCCGGAGGATTTACGAGACCCCGAGAGCTCGACATGCCCCGCTGACTTCAGTATCCCCGTCGATGCCGGTCGCCCCCCTTTGTTCAGGTTGTTGAAAATGACCGCCAGCTGCGTTCTCGCATCGCTCAACGCCTCAACGTACTGGAAAGTACGCCTCGGCATTTCGCTCGCTGCGGCCTTACTGGACGGCCATTTTGAACAACCTGCCGGGATGAAGCAGGCTCTTCCGTTCCAATCCAGCTTCTTTCAGATGCTCATGATACCGCATAGGTCAAGGAGATGCCAGGGGATGATGCCTATTGAGACGACTCCGCGCGCGCTCGACCCGGGCAAGAAGCGCGCAGCGTATCAACGGCTCCATCATCTCACGACGACGGCCTCTTTTCCCACGACGGTTCGTGGCGCAATCGCAAAGCCGCGTGGCGAGACAGACTCACGCAGGATGTTCAAAAGCGTCGCTCGACAAGGCCGCAGCGAGCGAAATGCCGAGGCGTACTTTCCAGTACGTTGAGGCGTTGAGCGATGCGAGAACGCAGCTGGCGGTCATTTTCAACATCCTGCTACGCGCTTTTGAAGCGGGTGACCTTAGCAAACACGATCGCGGCAAAGGGAAGCGCCAACCCCAGAACTAGCTGCGCGATGAGGAGCGAGCCGAGGAGGCTATAGTCGGCAGGTATGTGAACGACGCCGGAAACCTGGTCACGGACTTCCCGCGTGATCACAAAGATTTCGTTCAGGTACTTAGTGCCGAGTTGGCTCAACGACAAGGCCAGATTCGTAAATGAAGCCATCACGGCAAAGAAGGTGGCTTTCAAGTTCGCGGGCGCGGAGTTCGCAATCCAGGCCAACATTGGAATCATGGAAATTTGACCGAGCGGCGATTCTAATGCCGTATCGATCAGCGCAATGAATCGTGCATCGACAATGCCCCCTGTAATTCTTGCCGTCCATTCGTGCAAGCCGTAGAACATGCTCACGATCGGAAGGGTCAAAATGGTTCCGATCACCGTGAGAAACCCCACGACATAGGCAATCGACCGCTCCGCCATGAAACGGCGAAAGACGAACATCCCCGCCAGGGTCAACGTACTGCCGATCAGCGAGAGGACGGAGAGAAACTGCTGATCGAACTTCAGCTGGTCGATCATCCACCACGTCGTCCCTGACCCGGTACCGGGAATCGCGCGGAAGATAAAGACCACGACGGCTGTCCCGACCAGGGTGAAACGCTTGTCAGGCTCCAGCTCTCGCACCAGCCGGGCCATCAAAAACAAGACGATTGTCATCGAGCCGACAAAGACAATCTCTTCGCTATAATAAAAGCCGCCGAATCCGACGGTTAGGATGAACAGCACGAAGGCGAGACTCCCGCCAAGAATCCACCAGTTGGGCCTGGTCGCTTCCACCAGGCTTCCCCGTTCACGTACCATCTGGTTGATCTGCTCCCGCGTGAACCCCTGCTGTCGAAGCTGCCGCATGTGACGTTGTTGCAGAAACCAGGCACCCCCCACCCCAAGCACCGAGACAAATGGGATCACGAGCGCCATGAGATAGACCTGCTTGTAGAGCCGAACGATCTCTGCCTGTGGGAGTCCTTCGACCCCTGTGAAGACATACACGTTGATCATCGCCACCAGAATCCCGCCGCCGACGATGGCTACACGACCGAGCGTCTGCATGGTGGTGTGCATGAGCTTGAGTGTCGGTTGATCGAACGGCTGTCCCCGCTCATCCACCCGTGGCACGGCATCGACCGTCATCGCATCCGCCACCGCGTCTTGCACGACGTAGCCGATCGGTCCAAGTAATGTGCTGATCACATACCAGACTTCCGCGGGCAGGATGGAGGTCATCACTTCCCGACTCCCGATCAATGCCGCCATGATCCCAAGACTGGCGGCCAGCAGCCCGGCTCCGAGTCCCACAAGCCAGCCTTTCCAGCGCCACAAAAGATCGACGAGATGTCCGATCGGCATCTTGAGTGCCCAAGGAATGCCGGCCCAAAATCCCAGCGCCGCAAGAAACGCAGCGGAGAGGCCAAGATAGTCCTTGACGAAGAAGGCGCCGACGATCCCGGTAAGACCGGAGATACCGTAGGCCATGTAGACCATCAGGGGCGGCAGATAAGATAGCCGCATCTCGCGGCCAAGAGAGAGAATGTTAAGATCGATCCACTGGGCGAGGCGCGTGAACATCGCTATGGCGTTACGTTGCCTGGCTGGCGTCGCTCGATCAGGGCCTGCAGCTGGACGCGCATCTCGTCAGCCGACAAGCGCGTCCGATCCCCATGCCCGGCCAACACCCATTCGAAGGGGTAGTCGAGGAGTTTCTTGATGGAGTCCCTCAGGACATGCTTCCTCCATACCAGCCGGCTCGGAGCACCGAGCTTCTTCTGTGTGGAATCCCACCAGAGATGATCCCCCGTAAAGAGGAATGTATTTTTGTAGAGAAGGGCCATGCTGCCCGCCGTGTGACCCGGCACAGGAATAATCCGAAACTGCGGCATGACTTGTATACTATTCCCCCCCTCAATGATCCATTCTGAATCCGGAGCCGCTTCGACGTCCGCCCGATGAATCACCCGTTTCGCGCCGAAATGTGCGGCATACTTATCCGCATCGGCCACATCGTCTTTATGCGTGAGAAAGATGTACGCGATGCCGCCCTTTTGTTCGAAGGCCTCGACGAGATGTTTGAGATAACGCGGAGAATCGACGAGCCAGTTGCCATCCGAATGTTCGATGAAGAAGCTATTCGCACCGAACGATTTTTCCGAGTTAAAACCGCAGTAAGACACCTCGTCTTCAAGTTGGAGCGGAAAACTCGCCATGGCTTCTTTCATCCGCAACTGGTCGCTCTGCTCGGTGCCTATCGAACCAACCGGGCAGGCGAGGAGGGCCTGATAGGCCTGCTGAATATGCCTCTCATCGATCGGCTGTTGAGTGACCGCGGAAAAATTACCGACCTCCTCAAAACTCGTCGGCGCCAACTGCCGGCAGGTATCGCAATTAATGCAGGTCGCATCGACAAAAAAATTGCCTGCGACATTGGAGTCAAGTCGTTTTTTCTCGTCGGCCATTGTGTAACCCCTATGCGTTGACCCCTGAAACCTTCTTGGATTCTTTCGCGCGATCGGCCGCCTGCCAGAGATACCAGGCTGCGGCGGTGCGATAGGGCTTCCAGCGCTCCCCGAATCGTAGCACCTCTTTCGGCAGCGGCATCGAACGCCGACCATAGGCGATACGGAACCCGTTGCGCACGCCGAAGTCGTCAACCGGCAGGACGTCCGGTCGCCCCAGTTGGAAGATCAGCAGCATTTCGACCGTCCAACGGCCAATGCCACGGACCGCAATAAGCCGCTCGATGATCGCCTCGTCGTCGAGTTTCCGGACGAGGGCGCCTGTCGGTACGGTACCATCGAGCGTCTTGGCAGCCAGATCGCGAAGCGCCGCGACTTTGGCTTGTGAAAAACCGGCGCCGCGAATCGCCTGCTCGTTCATCGCGAGCAGATCAACTGGTTGAGGGAAACGTCGTGCCGGAAACAAGGCCACGAACCGGCGCAATATACTCTCCGCCGCTTTCTCGTGCAGCTGTTGATAGGCAATCGCTCGTGCCAACGATTCAAACGGAGACCGCTTCGATCGGGGAGTCAAGGTGAAGGGGCCCACCGCACGAATCAACCGACGCATGACCGGATCCGTCTTGGACAGATGCCTGAGTTCTGGTGCCTGTCGATCCATCTGCAACCCGTACGCCTGCCCCTATGATTTTTCCTGGGTCAGAATGGCATCGGCCTCGATCTCGACCAACATGTCCGGATCAATCAGCCGTGTCACCTCCACCATCGTCGTCGCAGGCCTGATAGTCCCGAAGACTTCGCCATGGGCCCGGCCAATGTCCTGCCATTGATCAATGTTCACCACGTAAATGCGCGTTCGGACCACATCGGCAAGCGAAGCGCCGGCCTGCTGGAGCGCCGCTTCAATCTTCTTCAACGTCTGAATCGTCTGTGCATAGGGATCCCCTTTGCCAACCATACCCGAGGGAGTCATGGCCGTCGAGCCAGATACATATATAGAGGCGCCGACTCGTACCGCTCGCGAGTACCCAAGTTTGCCCTCCCAAGGACCACCAGTGGAAATATTCTGTCGCCCCATCTGTTCACTCCTACATGACAACGCCGCCGCCGGCATGAATATTTTGGCCCGTCAACCACCGCGCCTCTTCACTGACGATGAACGCCACCACGTCGGCAATATCCTTGGGGAGACCAAGCCGCTTCAACGGCGACATCTGGATGCCGATCTGGCGGAACTGGTCTGTCATCATGCCCGTCTCGGTAAAACCTGGCGAGACCGTATTGACCGTAATGCCCCGAGAGGCCAGCTCCTGTGCGAGGCCTTTCGTATACTGTTCGAGCGCGCCTTTGCTGCCAAGATAAGCCGTCGCACCGGGAAAACTCAAATGGGTACCATCGGTAGAAATGTTCACGATGCGGCCGCCCTCTTTGAGCACATTGGCTGCTTCCTGCATCGCGAAGTAGGGCCCCTTGGCGTTCAAGGCAATGATCTGATCAAAGTCTGCCTCGGTCGTCTCCAGGAGTAGCTTGGGCATAAACCGTCCGGCATTGTTCACAAGAATATCCAGTCGACTGAACTGCTTTACCGTCTCGATAACGAGCCGGCGCGCCTCCGCTACCTGGCTCATATCAGCTTGAACGGCAACAGCTTTCCCGCCCTTGGCCTGGATGCCCGTAACGACTTGTTGAGCTTTCTCCGCACTCGCTCCGTAATTCACCACCACGATCGCCCCGTCTTCGGCCAATCGCTCTGCGATCGCCCGTCCGATCCCGCTGGACGATCCGGTAACGATCGCGACTTTTCCACTGAGTGACGCCATGATGTTTCCTTTGCCTTTCCTCTGTGTGACTGTTGCGGGCCCTTGTTTTAACCTGCCATCACCTCCGACCAGCGGTGAGCCCCCTGTTGCCGAGCCAGTCTGTGGAACCGGCCCCTTCTCAACCCTCTGTATGGTAATCGAAGCGTAATCGACTATACCCTTGGAAAGTGACGAAATTCATCCCTTATCTGAGAAGGGGCGACGGTTGCTCCCAGGTTGCTGAGTACACGAACTCTGTCGATGGCTTGCGGACTCTCGGTTGAGTTTCCCGGGCTCTCAAGTGGTCCGACAGCAGGGCAGGATCACCCGGATAACCGACCGCCATCATAGCCACCGGCTCATAGCCCTCTGGGATCTGACAGTCTGCTCGCGCCTGATCGATTCGAAAGCCCGCCATCTGATGGACAACAAGCCCAAGCGCCGTGGCCTGGACGACGAGATTTTCTGCCGCCATGCCCGTGTCATGGAGCGCATGGCGATTCGGCGAGCCATCTTCGAACAGAAGTTTCGCCACGGACAGCAGCAGCACCGGTGCACGATACGCCCATTTCTGATTGCCTTCGACCAGGCAGTTGAACAACCGATCATGCTCCGTCTTATCCTCTTTCGTGGCGACCAGGAATCGCCAGGGCTGCCCGTTATTCGATGAGGGCGCCCACCGGGCCGCTTCGAAGAGACTCCGCAGCTTTTCCGGCTCGACAGGCCGATCGTCAAAGGCGCGCGGACTCCAACGTCGACGCAACAAATCGTGGATCGGGTACCGGGTGTCCGCTGGTTTGTCCATGGCCTCCGTTATCCTTTACTGTTGTCCTTGGATCGATCCATCTCGGGAGACCAGCCACCGCCCAGGGCCTTGTAGAGTTGCACGACTGAGACCAGATGCAGGCGGCGCGTGCCGGTCAGAGCCAGTTCCGCCTCGAAGAGATTGCGCCGCGCCACAAGCACATCCAGGTAGTTTGCCAGCCCGCCCTTATAGCGGAGCTCGGCCAGCTTGAGCGCCGACTGCAAGGCCGTGACTTGTTGTTGCTGCGCGTCGCTTTGTACCCGCACAGTGCGCACAGCCACCAACGAATCTTCTACCTCGCGGAACGCAACGAGGATGCTCTGCTCATACTGCGCAAGCGCCTGCTTGGCTTGCGCCTCGGCCACCTCCTGCTGAAACCCAAGCATCTGACTGTTCAGGAGCGGACCGATAAATCCGGCTCCCGCCACACCGTAGGACGCAGGATCGGTAAAGAACTTCGACAACTGCGGACTCGCCGAACCGAGCAGGCCTGTGAGCGTGATCTTGGGGAACCGATCAGCCTTGGCCGCGCCGATGCGGGCCGTCGCAGCCGCCAGCTGTTGTTCGACCACGAGAATGTCCGGTCGCCGTTGCAACAGTTCCGAGGGCAGGCCGGCCGGCACGGCAGGCGGCATCACCTGATCGGTGAGCAACCGGCCCCTGGGCATCGCAAAGGGTTTGCGGCCCAGCAGGACACTCAATTGGTTTTCTGCCTGAACCATTTGCCGTTCGAGTTCTGCTGTGCGAGCGGCAGCATTCGCTCGTTCCGCTTCAAACTGATCCGTATCGAGACGTGACGTCATGCCCTGCCTCAGTCTTGCCTGGGCGATACGGACCGATTCCTCCCACGACTGAAGAGTCCGCCTGGCGATGTCCAACTGCGCATCGAATTGAAGAAGATTGAAATAACTCTCCGCCACCCCGCTGACCAGCTGCAAGATCACCGCCCGTCGATTCTCCTCCTTCGAGAGGAGATCGGCGCGGGCCGCTTCGTTCGATCGACGGATGCGTCCCCAGATGTCGAGCTCCCACGACAGATTGCCTTGGAGATAATAATTGAAAGGGTTGGCAAACCCGGGAAACTGGAAGATGGTCTTGCGCCCGAATGCCGGTGCATTGCCCGACGCAGTGACACCCGGAAAGTAATCAGATCGGGCGATGAAGGCGCGGGCCTGAAACTCTTCGACCGTCGCGACCGCGTGCTGGAGATCCTTGTTCTCGACCAGTGCGACCTTGATCAATGCCTGAAGCTGTTCATCTTGCAATAGGTCCCACCAGGCCAGATTTGCGATCGACGGGGCGTCCGACGGCGCTTCCGCCATCCGAAAAGTCTCGGCCACCTCTTTCTTGGGGCGTTCGTAGTCAGGTCCCAAGGCGCAGGACATAAGGAAACACGAGAGCCCTATCGCCAGTAACTTGCGCATCTTACGCATGATCCTCCGGAGATGGCGGCATCGGTAATCCCTCTGAGACTGCCTCTGCTGATACACGTCGCTGCGTCAGCCGGCGAATGAGCACATAAAAGAGCGGCACGAAGAAGATCGCGAGGAACGTAGCCGCAAGCATCCCGCCCATGACACCAGTCCCGATCGACTGACGGCTTGACGACCCCGCGCCCGTAGCTACAACCAACGGGACCATGCCGAAAATAAAGGCCATAGAGGTCATGATGATCGGCCGGAACCGCAGCCGAGCCGCTTCCAGCGCTGCTTCGATCAACGGGCGCCCCGCTTCATAGCGTGTGTTGGCAAACTCGACGATCAGAATCGCATTCTTTGCGGACAGGCCGATCAAGGTCACCAGTCCGATCTGGAAATAAATATCGTTTTCGAACCCGCGCACCCACACGGCAGTGAGCGCACCGAAAATCGCAAAGGGTACGGCCAGAATCACCGCGAAGGGGACAACCCAGCTCTCGAACTGCGCCGCCAGCACGAGAAACACCATCAATAAGCCGATCCCGAATACATAGATGGACTGGCCGCCTACTCGCCGCTCCTGAAACGAAATGTTGCTGTAGTCGATCGCGTAGCCTTGCGGAACGAGCACCTCTTTGCCCACACGATCGAGCGCTTCGAGCGCCTGGCCCGAACTGTAGCCGGGTGCGGCGCCACCCAGTACCAGGGCAGTGTTGTAGCCATTGAAGTGATTCACCGGATCCGGTCCACTCTGGTACTCCACCGTCACGACGGTATCGAGGGGAATCATGCTGGTGCCCTGGGCGCTCTGAGCCCGCACATAGATCTTCGAAATATCCTGAGGGGTTGCCCGGAACTCCGCGTCGGCCTCCGTCTGCACGTGATAGACGCGACCGAATTTCACAAAGTTGTTGATGTAAAAATTGCCGAAGTAGGCCTGTAACGTATCGAAGATCTCTGAAATCGGTATCCCCAGAGCTTTCGCACGCTCCCGGTTCACATCCGCATACAGCCGAGGCGATGAGACACGGAAATTCGTCCCGACCCGGCCGATCGCCGGCTCCTTCTGCGCCCGTTCGACAAATTGCTGTGCGACCTCCGCGAACGTTTTGAAATCACCTCCGCTGGGATCTTGCAACTGTACGGAGAAGCCCCCGGACGCGCCCACGCCCTCGATCGCCGGGGCATTGAATGCCAACAGCAGTGCTTCAGGAATCTTTGCGAACTCACCATAGGCTGCGCCGACCATCGCCTTCGCGTTGAACTGCGGTTCACTACGCTGGTCCCAGGGAATCAAGGGCACGAACATGGTCGCTGAGTTCGGCCCTCTGGTGCCAAAGACGAAGTTTTGGCCGGAAAGTGAATCGGTTGAAAGAACCGCCGGGTTCGCCTGAAAAAACCGTTCAACCCGTTCGAGCACCGCATCGGTCCGCTGTTTCGAAGCTCCGTCCGGCAACTGTGCCACCACGATAAAATACCCCTGGTCCTCTTCCGGGAGAAAACTCTTCGGCAGCGCCTTAAAGAGACCCGTCGAGACTGCGAGGAGCACGCCGAACAGCAGCATCACCAGCAACGGCCGCGCCATAAATGTGCCGACCACACCCGTATAGCCGCGCTGTATCCGACCGAACGTCCGGTCGAAGAACGCCCAGAACCCGCCCCGCGCCCCATGTTGCGGAGTCAGCACTAGCGCACAGAGGGCTGGACTCAGCGTCAAGGCCACAACCCCCGATACGATCACTGAGATGGCGATCGTCGCGGCAAACTGTTTGTAGAGTGCGCCGGTGATCCCACCGACAAAGCCGACGGGGACGAATACGGATACCAGCACCAACACGATGGCGATGATCGGCGCAGTAACTTCACTCATCGCCCGCTTGGCCGCGTCTCTGGCCGACAGGCGATCTTCGCGCATATGACGCTCGACGTTTTCCACGACCACGATGGCGTCGTCGACCACGATCCCGATGGCGAGGACCATCCCGAACAGGGTAATCGTATTGATCGAGAATCCCAGGGCGTATAGTCCGGTGAACGTGCCGATCAGTGAGACCGGCACAGCGACAATGGGGATGATGGTGGCGCGCCAACTTTGGAGAAACAGATACACAACGAGCACGACTAGGACCATGGCCTCTGCCAAGGTCTTCACCACTTCTTTGATCGAAACTTCGATAAAACGCGTGGTGTCGTAGGAAATGTCGTAGGACACACCGGCAGGGAAATTCTTGGCCAGTTCGTCCATTTGCGCGCGCGTGCGGCGAGCCATATCGAGCGCATTGGCCCCCGGAGAGAGGAAGGTCAAGATGAAGGTGGTGGGCTTGCTGTTCAAGCGCGCATCAAGAGCATAGGACTGGGCGCCCAGTTCGATGCGCGCGACGTCCTTGAGCCGAACGGTGGAACCATCCGGCAGGGCACGAACGATCAGCTCCTCAAAGTCCTTCACATCGGTCAGCCGGCCCTTGGTGATGATGGGAATCGTCAGCTCGGTGCCTTTCGGGGCAGGCTCTCGTCCAATGGTTCCAGCCGGATAATCCCGATTCTGCTCTCGGACTATGGCCGCGATGTCGCTCGGGATAAGCCCCAGCTTTGCCATGTGCAGGGGATTAAGAATGATCCGCATGCTGTAGTTCTGTTGTCCGAATACCAGCGCATCCCCGACGCCTTTGACCCGCTTCAGGTCGTCGACCAGCCGGAGCGTCGCATAGTTCGAGAGATAGACGGCGTCGTGCCGGGGGTCGGTCGACTTCAGGACGATGACCTGGACCAGACTCGGGGATACTTTCTTCACGGATACACCCTGCCGTATCACTTCCGTCGGCAGCAATGGCTCCGCGAGCTTTTCACGGTTCTGAGTTTGCACTTGGGCAATGTCGGGATTGGTGCCGACCTCAAACGTCAGCTTGATGGTCACATGCCCATCGTTACTGCTGGTCGAGTCGAAGTAGAGCAGGTTGTCGATACCGGGAAGTGTGACCTCGATCGGCCTGGCGACGGCTTCGGCCGCCACTTCCGCACTGGCGCCCGGATAATCCGCATCGATCTGCACAACCGGTGGGGTAATCTCTGGAAACTGGGCGATCGGCAGGAACTGCAGCGCGAGGAGCCCCATCACGACAATGATGATGGACACCACCGACGCAAGAATCGGCCGGTCGATGAAGACGTGCAACTTCACAAATAATCCTTATTTAGGCGTGGAGGGAGGAGAATCCGTGACCGGTGCATTCGGTGCGCGCCAGGGAACGGCCTTCACCGGTGCGCCGGGACCGATCTTCATGAGCCCGTTCACCACCACGTGATCGCCCTGATTCAGGCCTCGGTCGATGAGCCACTGGTCCCCTCTCCAGTCGGACGCGGCCACGGCTCGAATTTCGATCTTCTCGTCCTGGTTGACCACATAGACGAAGGGACCCTGGGGACCTTGCAACACGGCGCGTTGAGGAATAAGGATCGCGTCCGTATTTGTATCGCCGGTGAATCGCACCTTCACAAATTGCCCCGGCAGAAGGGTCCGCTGCGGATTGGGGAATGTGATTCTGGTTTGACGGGAACCGGTTTCCGTTTGCAAGCCGGGCTCCAGGAGATCGAGGATCCCTTCATGGGGATAGGCCGTGCCATCCATAAACGTGAGCTGGCCTCGTAACTGGTAGACCCCCGGATGGGTAATTTTCTTCGACTCGATGTCCCGCCGCCGTTTGAGAATGAAGGTCTCGGGCACACTCACCACTACATACATGGGATCGACGCGATGGACGACCGTCAACAAATCCGTTTGCGCTGAGACCAGGCGCCCTTCGTAGTAACGGCTTCGTTCGATCAGGCCGTCAATGGGAGCGGTGATGAGCGTATTGTCGAGATCAAACTGCGCCTTCGTCAACTCTGCCTTCGCGCCCTGCAGAAGCGCTTTGGCGCTCAGGTCACCAGCCACAGCGTCGTCGACATCTTTCTGGCTGACGGCTTGTTCTGCCAGAAGCGGTTTGACGCGGGCAAGGTTTTGTCGCGCCTGCACGACGCGCGCTTCAGCCTCGGCAATCTTGGCTTTGGCGATTGCCGCGGCAGCTTGGAAGGGAATGGGGTCGATCTGATACAGGCGGTCGCCCTTCTTGACGTCACGCCCTTCGGGGTACAACACCGCCTTCAACAAACCGGTCACTTGCGAACGGATCTCCACCGGGCGTGAAGCCTCGGCTTGCCCGATAAATTCCGGTTCGTCCGGGATTGTCTGGCGAGTCACCGTGACCACCTCGACTTGCGACACTTCCTGAGCCGGAGCCGATCCGGCTTCCTGTTTGCAACCAGGCAGCCAGGCTATCCCAGCCAGTACGAGCAGCGCAGCAGCATATCCAAACGGTTTAGTTCCCGAAATCACCATGGCAATCTACTCCGTAGTTCCTTTTCCTCGTCTATTCTTCATGTCGCACATCGAACTGGGTATTTTACCGGTGGTGGCGAGACGGCAGCAAGTCCTTGGCCGGACAGGTCGAAAACAGCATTGGAACAAGTACGAGCATGAATATTATGACTTGTTCCATAATAGGCTTCCTCCCTTAGTATGATTCATGCACGATGAATCGATTCGCCCAGACCCCATGATCTCCTCGACCATGCACCTGGTCAAGCAGCCTGCTGCACGAAGTTCTGCGCCCTGTGGCCACAGCTTAGTCAACAGAACCTTGTCGTTGGCATCGATGAACGTCACGCCTGTCAAGTCGATCGCCTCAGACGCGATCTCTCAAGCCTGGTCCGCGAGTCAACAGAGATCCGCGAACAGTGTGCCGCCACGGCGCAGCCGAAGTACTACATGGGGAAACAAAGGGATCGGGAATCTTTTCTTGGCAACTCAGTGTCAATCAATGCTCCACATCCTTCCCAACCCCCGGCAGAAAACGAAAGATGGCATTCTGGCTTTCTTGACGCGTGATATGAACAGCCCCCAGCAACAATTCAGAATGTCCCCGTTTCTCTTCCCAGACGTTTTCAGCGTCCTGTTAGAGCGTCTGGTGCGTGCCATCGCAGAACGGCGAGGTCTTCGTCTGTTTACACATGCACAAGGCAACTTCTTTCGTTTCATTGACCGTAAACTCGACCGGCTCAATCCCGGTTCCTTGGTGAGACCCGTCACAGAACGGTTGGTCCCTCGAACGTCCACATTGACACCAATAGTACGTTCCCGCTTCCAACGAAAGCACTTCGGGCTGCTTGGCTGCAATGCGTGGTTTCTCCATGAACGGGCCTCCTTTGTAGATAACAATTGTAACGGTTTGATCGGCGCGAGAACGGCCGCGGGATTATTTTTCCACACTGACTCGTCTGCGTCCACATAGAGTTCGACTTCGTTGCCGTCCGGGTCGCGCAGATAGAGGCTTTGGCTCACCGTATGATCGCTCATGCCGTCGATCGTGATGCCGGCTTGTTCAAGATCTTTCTTCGCCGCACGCAATTCCTCGAGGCTCTCTCCGACCTTGATACCGATATGGTACAAGCCGCGCCGCCTTCCAACTGGAGGCCCCGGCGCGTCTCCGACCTGGATCAGAAGCAATTCGTGATGCGTGCGGCCAGAGGTGAGGGCTGCTGCGGCGCCTTCGAAGATCCGGCCCACTTCCTGAAACCCGAGCAGGTCACGGTAAAACGCCAGCGACCGTTCGAGGTCTTTCACATAGAACACCACATGGCCAAGGTACTGCGCTTTCATGTCGATACTCCATGAGAGACAGCCCGATTCATAGGGATTCGGCTTACTTCACTCCAGCCCCATAGGGGTCCTCATCGTTTCATGGTCTTTCGCCGCTTCGACTGCGGCACGAACGTGATCCCGATTGTTTGGACTTCCCGGTAGGGAAGGAGCCAGACGAGCGACTCATCGCTGAGATCGCCGACTTGAAAACGGTTTCCCCAGGGATCACGAAAATCGCAACGAAAGTCGGACGCCGGTTTCAGTTTGTACTTGTTGAGGAGCTTCTTCCGCACTTCCTTGATTTGTCTCTCGTCACGAACCATGAGACCGAAATGTTTCATGCGATCCGGTTGCAGCGTGTCTACTTCAAAGATCGCCATGAATTGATGCTCGCCCAGCTTGCACCAGGCGGCGCCTTCACCGCCGCGGAGCATCTTCAGGCCAAAGACATCGGCATAGAACTTCACCGCTTTCTTGGCATCGGTGACCTCGATGACGATATGGTTACATCCGTAAACTTGGACTGCCATTTAGGCCTCCTTCTTTCTAGCATGCTGCGGGAACCTCGGTTTTTCTGCGCCATACGCTGCGGTGACGACACATTGAGTTATAGCGCCTAATGTAAGCAAGATGCTCAAACAGGCCGTCCAGCAAGGCCGCAGCGAGTGAAGACCGGAGGCGTACCCTCGGGAGTACGGTGAGGATCTGAGCGATGCGAGACGCCGCTGGCAGGCTGTTTCAGCATCTTACTAGGACTGTTTCTCGGCCTGCCGTATGGCAGAGACAAAGATATCCGGAGACTGCGCGCCGGAGATCGAGATACTACCGTTAAAGACGAAGTAGGGCACCCCGCGAATGCCAAGTCGGTGACCGGCCGCTTCTTCGGCCTTGACCTCCGTGGTCCCTTCCTCACGTTGGAGAAATGATGCGACGGCCGAGGCATCAAGGCCGGCGCGACCCGCCAGTTGAGCAAGGACCGGCACCGAGCCGATATCGGCCCCCTCCGTAAAGTATCCCCGGAACAGCGATTCCACGACAGCATCCTGGCGACCCTGCTGCTCGGCATACCATATCAGACGATGCGCCATAAAGGTGTTCGGAGTCCGCGCCACTTTCTCAAAGGCAAATAGAATACGCTCCGCTGTTCCAGCCGCCAGAACGTGTTCCTCCATTTGGTGAAACGCCTCGAGGCTCCCGAACTTGGCTTCCAGATATGTCCTACGGTCCCTACCGTCCCTCGGCATCGTCGGGTTCAACTGAAAGGGCCGCCAGGTGCTGCGCACCTGTGCAGCGCCGTTCAGTTGATCCAAGGCCCGTTCCAGTCGCCGCTTCCCGACGTAGCACCAAGGACAGACGACGTCGGAGTAAATGTCGATCTGCATCGTAGTACCCTTACTGAATACCCACATGTCCCATCTTGCCGGCCTGGTAATCGTTCACAGCCTGGATCAATTCGGCTTTCGTGTTCATCACGAACGGGCCGTACCGGGCAATCGGTTCCTCGATCGGTTCCCCGCTCATGACCAGAAGCCGGCTGTCCTCCAGCGCGTTGATCGTGACTTGCGAACCATTCCGTTTGCACACAATCAGCTCCGCCTCTCCTGCCGCTTGAGACCCGTTAACGGAGGCGCGACCTTGCAAGACAAGGATCGACGTATTGTGTGGTTCTGGTAACGTCAGCGCCGCCAGATTCCCAGCCTTCAACTGGAGATCATAGAGTTCAACCGGTGAGAACGTGTGCGCCGGACCTCGGTGACCGCGAAATGATCCGGCTATCACCCGCAGACTACCGGCTCCGCTCCCGAGATCGACGGCCGGAATGTCGGCATGGAGAATCGTCTGATAGCCTGGCGCGGACATTTTCGAGGCCTGCGGCAGGTTGACCCACAATTGAATCGCGTGGAGCGTACCGCCTTTCCTTGCAAACTCCTTCTCGTGACGCTCCTCATGGACGATGCCGGATGCCGCCGTCATCCATTGCACGTCACCCGGGCCGATCACCCCGGCGTTTCCAGCCGAGTCACGATGGGCGACGACCCCCTCGTACATGATGGTGACGGTCTCAAACCCGCGGTGTGGATGCTCCCCCACGCCACGTGGATGGTCAGTGGGAGAGAAGTACTGTGGCCCGGCGTAGTCCAACAGGAGAAAGGGATTCACTTCGTGATCGAGGTCGTTGCTGGGGAACAGGTTCCGTACAGGAAATCCGTCACCGACCATGTGGGTGGAGCCTGGTCGATAGATTCCCAAGACGTCCTTTGTCGCTGCGGTCGCGATTGTCACAGGGCGGTTCATCGGTGTTCTCCTTCCGTTTGTCACGGGCCCAGAACATTGGGCGGGCACGCGTTTCTCCTCTTGTCTCTCGACCTTCACCGCAATAAGGCGGTCCATCGACCATTCCCAGCGCCCGGCATCAACCGCGCGGGACCGATGCCGACCGCCAAGATATGATACTCGTAACCGGCCCCCTGTTGCTTGCCGAAACAGCTCGTCAAAAATCCGTGTTGGAGATGCGAGGTGGGTGGAAACTGGCAGGTGCTTATCGATCGCGCCGTGATCCTTTCATCGCCCGTTCCACTTCGCGGCTGGCTTCGCGCGTCTTGATTGATTCCCGACGGTCATGCTGCTTCTTGCCTTTGGCTAACCCGAGTTCGACCTTGGCAAGGCCCCGCTTGGAGAAATAGATGCGGAGTGGGATGAGCGTGAGTCCTTGCTGTTGCGTCTTACCGAGAAGCTTGTTGATCTCCTTGCGGTGGAGGAGCAGTTTCCGAGTACGGAGCGGCTCATGATTCATGATGTTGCCGTGGCTGTAGGGACTGATGTGGCAGTGGTGGAGAAAGACCTCACCGCTCTTCACGCTGGCGTAACTATCTTGCAGGTTCACCCGCCCCTCTCGCAGGGATTTGACCTCCGTACCCTGAAGCATGATGCCCGCCTCGACCTTGTCTTCAATGAAATAGTCGTGGTAGGCCTTGCGGTTCGTGACCACCGCTTTTGCGAAATTGTCCTTCTCTTTCCCCATCAGGCGTCAGCCTTTCACTTCCAGGGTAGGTCGCTGCCAGCCTTCCGTTCAGAACATCCAGGAAAGACCGTCCGAGCGTAACCGAAAGCTCGCTGCTGATTGCCACAGCAGGTTTTGCTATGATGCCGCCATGGGCAGACTGGGTTCCATCGATTCTGTCTCCAGGGTCCTCGAGGGGTTGGCCCGTCGCCTGGGGCTCGAGTCTAAGTTGCTCGAAAGCCGTTTGCGCCGGGATTGGGTCTCCATCGTCGGAGAACCCATCGCGTCGAATACCTGGCCCGACCAGATTCGCTACAAGAAACTTTATCTCCTGGTCCACAACAGCGTCTGGCTGCACCAGCTCACGTTCCTTAAGCCGACACTCATTCACAAACTCAACGCGGTAGCCGGCGGGGAACTCATCACCGACATCGTATTGCGGGTAGGAGAACTTCCGAAGGCCGACCACGGGCTTACGTCGCCCGAGGCCCTTCCTGCGACCGCTTCACCACCGAGCGACGCATTGCTCGCGGAAATTTCGTCGCATGTGACCACCATCCAGGATCCGCTTCTCCGCGATCGCCTCGCGCAGCTCATGGCGCAGGAGCTGGCTCAGCCGCACGTGCCGAAGACCGGCTGAGCGGTCCCTTGAAGAGCTGGCGGGTATACACTTGCGGCGCTGCCATATCCGGACCATCCAGCGGCGGACCAATCCCTCCTTCTTCTTCCGACTCAGTCAGCTGGTACAACCCCCGCAAGGATCTCCGAAACCCTCCCCGAACAACCCGGTCCTCCCCGGTCAGGTACTTGTGCAGCATATCCGGCTCCGCCCAGGTATCATCGGAAAAGATATAGATGGTAAGGCGGCGGTAGCGACCCTCCGGATTGTCTGGCGTCGTCGGCCGGACTTTCATCGGTTCGAATTTTCTCGTCTCGCGACCGACTTTTCGGAAGCGTTCGATCAGCGCTTCGATGTCATCGTCGCTTGTCTCATCGGGAACATGAATCGCAACGGCTGTCTCTTCTTGCGATCCGACGGTATAGGGAGGGATCGATCGATCGGGGCGGCTAAGATACATCCCGCCCCAGATCAGGGCGAAGGACCCGACGAGTACGCCGATGGCCATCTTGACGACGGTATCCAGCGGCTTCTTAGGCTTGGGTCCTGGAAGGGGCGTTGGAGAAGAATCCTGCTCATGCATGGAAGGCCAGGCTCAACGAACAAGGCGTATAATAGCACGCATATCCGTTACCCGCCGCCTTCCTCGGGGAGCACCTCGGCACTTTCTGCCAAACGCGCGACAGCCACAACCCGATCTCCCGCACCCTCGAGCTCAAGAATCCGAACCCCCTGAGTGTTACGGCCGATTTCACGGAATTCATCCACCTTGCACCGCAGCACCTTACCGTGAGCGGCCATCAGCATGATCTCATCGCCGTCTCGGACTTGAAGAAACCCGACGGCGAGTCCGTTGCGCTCATTGGTCTTCACGCTGATGATGCCTTTCCCCCCGCGTCCCTGGATACGATACTCGTTCACCGGCGTGCGCTTTCCGTAGCCGCCCTCCGTGACCGTGAGTATTTGGGTGGTGGAGTCCGGGGTGATGGTCTCCATGCCGATGACTTTGTTGCCTTCCTCGAGCGTAATACCGCGCACCCCGTGCGCCGTGCGTCCCATCGGACGGACGTCGTCCTCCTTGAAGCGAATCGTGATGCCCTTCTTTGTGCCCAACAGGATTTCACGCTGGCCGTCCGTGACATGCACACTGATGAGCCGATCCCCCTTATCCAACGACAGCGCAATGATGCCGCCCTGGCGGGGATTTCCGTAGGCCGAGAGTTCGGTTTTCTTGATGATGCCCTGCGCGGTCGCCATCACGACGAACCGGTCTTCGCGGAACTCTTTGACCGGCACGGTCGCGGTGACCTTCTCTTCACCGGAAAGGGCCAGCAGATTCACGAGCGCTTTCCCCTTGGCCGCCCGCCCGGCGTCCGGAATCTCATGGACTTTCAGCCAATAGACCTTCCCGGCGTCCGTGAAAAACAAGAGCGACTCATGCGTGGATGCGGTGAACAGGGTCACGACAAAATCCTCTTCCTTGACCCCCATCCCGATCTTGCCCTTGCCGCCACGCCGCTGCGCCCGATACAGGGTGACCGGGTTGCGTTTGATGTAGCCGGCGTGGGAGATCGTGACGACCACTTCTTCGTTCGCGATCATGTCTTCCAGGGTGATCTCCGCTTCCTCTTTCACGATCTGCGTGCGGCGGTCGTCCTTATAGGCCTCGCGCACTTCGATCAATTCATCCTTGACGATCGTACGAACCAGCGCTTCGCTTCCCAGGATCGATTTCAGACGCTCGATCTGCTTCAAGACCTCTTTATATTCTTCGATGAGTTTGTTGCGCTCCAATTGCGTGAGCCGCTGGAGCCGCATCTCCAAAATCGCATTCGACTGGATTTCGCTCAGTTCAAATCTCCGCATCAGGCCGACGCGGGCTTCATCGGGCGATTGCGCCCGTCGAATCAAGGTAATCACCGCATCCAGGTTATCGAGTGCGATCTTGAGACCCTCGAGGATATGGGCCCGCTCTTCCGCCTTGCGCAGCTCGAACGCGGTCCGCCGGACGATGACCTCGCGCCGGTGCTCGATGAAATGATGCAGGATCTGCTTGAGGTTCAACACTTCCGGCCGGTTGTTCACCAGCGCAAGCATGATGACCCCGAAGGTTGTCTGGAGTTGCGTGAGCTTATACAGATTGTTCAAGGTGATGAGTGGGATTTCCCCGCGCTTGAGCTCGATGACGACACGGATACCGTCCCGATCGGACTCGTCGCGCAGATCGGAAATCCCTTTGATCCGTTCGTCCCGGATCAACTCGGCAATCTTTTCGATCAGCTTGGACTTATTGACCTGATAGGGCAGCTCCGTGACGATCAACCGTTCGCGATCCGTGCGTTCATCCGATTCGATCTTCACTTTCGCGCGCAACGTAAGGAGACCCCGTCCGCTCTCGTAGGCGGACTTGATGCCAGCCGTTCCATAGATGAATCCGGCCGTCGGAAAGTCCGGGCCTGGAATCTTTTTCATCAGCTGGGCAATCGTGATGTTCGGATTATCCAAGAATAGGAGGAGCGCCTCGATCACTTCGCCGATATTGTGGGTCGGAATGTTGGTGGCATAACCTACCGCAATACCGCCGGCGCCGTTGACAAGAAGATTCGGGATTTTAGAGGGGAGCACCAGTGGTTCGACCAGCGACTCATCGTAGTTCGGCCCGAAATCGACCGTCTCCTTATCGATATCGGCGAGCATGTCCTCGGCAACCTTGGTCAGGCGGGCTTCGGTATACCGCATGGCCGCCGGCGGATCACCGTCGACCGATCCATAATTGCCCTGACCGTCCACGAGCATATAGCGCATGTTGAAGGGTTGCGCCATCCGAACGAGCGTATCGTAGATCGCACTGTCACCATGGGGATGGTAGTTCCCCATGATCTCGCCGACAATCTTGGCTGATTTGCGGTAGGCCCGGTTCGACGCCAGGCCCATTTCGTTCATGCCGTGGAGAATACGGCGATGGACCGGCTTGAGTCCGTCACGCACGTCGGGGAGCGCCCGGCCGACGATGACGCTCATCGCGTAACTCAGGTACGACGAGCGCATCTCGTCTTCGATGGCGATATGTCCTAATCTCTCATCAGGTGGCATTTCTTCCCTTTGTCGTTACCCGTTAAACGTGAATCGTAAATCGCCATCAACCGCGACGTCTCAACTTGCTCCCTATCCACGGGTAACGATTGACGGTTATACGTCTAAATTGCGCACTTCCAGCGCGTGGGCTTGAATGAAGTTTCGTCGGGGCTCGACCTCATCGCCCATCAGGATCGTGAAGATCTCGTCGACGCCGGGCACGTCTTCCAGTTTGACTTTCAACAGCGTCCGGACTTCTGGATTCATCGTCGTCTCCCAAAGCTGACTCGGGTTCATTTCGCCGAGACCTTTGTACCGCTGGATGCTGAGCCCGTGCTTGCCCTTATCGAGAATCGCCTTGACCAACTCAGCCGTCGCGGGCTGGAGCTGTTCCTGCCCGTCGGCTCTGATCTTGTACGGCGCCCGGCCCAAGCCGATCGCCGACGGCGAGAGCTTCTGCAGCTCGCGAAATTCGGCGGAGCCGACCAGCTCGTGCGTCACGGCAAAACTATGAGCAACCCCGTTGGCATGCAGGCGACAGATGATTTTGTTCGATTGATGTTCTTCGTCCTCGACGATATCCAGCGTCGGTGTCAGCTTCGGATAGGCCACCGCGAGAGTTTTCTTCACGTTGGCGATGACCTTCTTGAGAGCCGACTGATTCTTGAGGACATCGCGATCGAGTCCCGGCTCATCCACAAACGCCCGCACCATGCTGGCCTCGTGCGGTTTCTTGTTGAGCCGACCGAGCAACGTTTCGAAGGCGATCAGCTTCTTGAGAATGGGCAGGAGCCGCCGTCCCGTGACATACCCTTGGGCTCCTTCGAGATACACCTCCACATCCTCAACGGCGATATCAGCCAGGTGTTCGTTCAATGCCATTTCATCTTTGAGATACCGTTCCGTCTTGCCCTTCTTCACTTTGAAGAGCGGCGGCTGCGCAATATAGATGTAGCCTCGTTCGAGCAGCTCCGGCATCTGCCGGAAGAAAAACGTGAGAAGCAGGGTCCGGATATGGCTACCATCCACGTCGGCGTCTGTCATGAGGATGATCTTATGGTAGCGGGCCTTGCTGATGTCGAACGAGTCTTTGTCGGCCTTTTCGCTCTCTTCGCGTTTGCGTCCGATGCCGGTTCCGAGCGCCATAATCAGCGTCCGAATCTCGTCGCTCGAGAGCATTTTGTCGAAGCGCGCCTTCTCGACGTTGAGGATCTTGCCCTTGAGCGGCAGAATCGCCTGAAATTTGCGGTCGCGCCCCTGCTTCGCGGACCCGCCGGCCGAATCACCCTCGACGATATACAGCTCGCTCAGGGCCGGATCTTTCTCCGAACAGTCGGCCAGCTTGCCCGGAAGCGATCCTCCGTCCAGCGCGCTCTTGCGTCGGATGAGCTCTTTCGCTTTCCTCGCCGCTTCACGGGCACGGGCCGCGTCGATCGCTTTCCCGATGACCTTTCGGGCTACCGGCGGGTTCTCTTCAAAATAGGTCCCGAGCGCTTCATTAACCGCGGCCTCGACGATGCCCTTGACCTCACTATTGCCCAGCTTGGATTTCGTCTGTCCCTCGAATTGAGGATTACGGACCTTGACGCTGACAACGGCGGTGAGCCCTTCACGGACATCGTCACCGGTGAGCGATTCGGTGTCTTTCTTGAGCAGGTCGTTGGCGTTCGCGTAGCTGTTGATCGTACGGGTGAGCGCGGCCTTGAAGCCCACCAAGTGCGTGCCGCCTTCCTTGGTGTTGATGTTGTTCGCAAAGGAAAACAGATTCTCAGCGTAGCTGTCGTTGTATTGGAGCGCGACCTCCAGCACCATCTCCGACTTCTCAACCTGTACATAAATAGGCTTGTGCAGCGGCACTTTGGCTTCGTTCAGATGCTCGACGAACGACACGATCCCGCCCTTGTACTTGAAGACTTGCTCTTTGAGCAGTTCTTTTCGCCCGTCCTTGAGCGTGATCTCGAGACCCTTGTTCAAGAAAGCGAGTTCGCGCAATCGCTGCGCCAGCACGTCAAAACTGAAGTCGAGTGTCTCGAAGATCTGCCCGTCGGACTTGAACGTGACCTGCGTCCCACGGCGCTTGGTTTTCCCCGTCATCTTGAGCGGGGCTGTCGCCTTGCCGCGCTCGTAGCGCTGCTCGAACACCTGCCCGTCCTGCCAAATCTCCAGCTCGAGCCATTCTGAAAGGGCGTTGACCACCGAGATTCCGACGCCGTGGAGCCCGCCGGACACGGTGTAGGCGCCTTGCTCGAACTTACCGCCCGCGTGCAAGACCGTCAGCGCCACTTCGGCGGCTGACTTCTTTTGGGTGGAATGCATCCCGGTAGGTATGCCGCGGCCGTTATCCACGACTGTGACGCTGCCGTCGATGTGGATCGTCACCTCGATCGTCTCACCGAATCCTGCCATATGTTCATCGACACTGTTGTCGACGACTTCATAAACAAGGTGATGGAGGCCGTCCACACCGGTGCTGCCGATGTACATCGCCGGACGCTTTCGTACGGCATCCAGGCCTTCCAATACCTTGATTTGATCCGCGCCGTAACTCTGGGATTTCGGGGTGGTCTCGGTGTCGTTACTGGCCATCAGTCTCCTACTTCTAAAACGTCATTGGACAACAGTCATTCGGCATTCGTGAAAAGGCAACGAAAGCCCGATTGCCTCCTCCATGGACCAATGACAATTGACTTGTGACTCTCAGATCTTAATCGGCATAACCACGCACTTGAACCCGGGACTGTCTGGCTCCTGAATCAAACAGGGGCTCAACGGATTATCCATTTGCAGAGAGATCGTCTCTCCGTCCATCACCCCGAGGACATCCAGCAAGTAACGGGCGTTGAACCCCGTATTCAACGACCCCCCTTCGTACTGTGCCGCAAGCTCTTCGGTCGCTTCCCCAAAATCAGGATTGCTGGAGAACAGCGTCATCTGTCCGGAGACAAACGACACCTTCACCGCGCTGGCCTTATCACGGGACAACACGGAGACACGCCGGAGCGCACTTTCAAGCTCATGGCGATTGACCCCGATTTTCACGCCGCTCTCTTTCGGAATCACTTGCTGATAATTCGGGTAGTTCCCCTCCATGAGCCGCGAGGTCAGCAACAGCCCGCTCTTCCGGAAAATCATGAGATTTTTGGTGAACCCGATCAAGGGTTCGCCCTCACCGCCCTCTTCCAGAAGACGCTGCATCTCATGCGCCGCTTTCTTCGGAATGATGGCTTTGATCTCTTGCGGAGCGCCTTTGACGCCGGTCTTTCCGACCTCCTGCTCGGCAACCGCCAACCGATGCCCATCGGTGCCGACCAGCCGCAAGATCGTTTTCTTCTCCGACGTGATGAGGGTCACCAATAAACCGTTGAGGATGTAGCGCGCGTCATTGTCTCCGGCAGCGAAGAGGGTCTTCCGAATGAGCTCCAGAAAACCGGCCCCGGCAAGGGGAATGAGCCCTTCCCGTTCGATCGTGGGCAACGCGGGATAGTCGGTGCTGGGGAGTCCGACAATCTTAAATTGGCTCTTGCCGGCGTGAATCGTCGTCCAATTATTGTCACCCGAAGTGATTTCAATTTCACTGACCGCCAGTTCCTTGATGATCTCGTACAGCTTTCGAGCCGATACCGTGACCCCTCCGGGCTTCTCCACCGTCGCCTTGTAGAGCCCGCGCATACCGATTTCGAGGTCGGTGGCGACGATTTCCACCCCCTCCTGCTTCGCCTCGATCAAGATATTCGAGAGGATCGGCATCGTGTTGCGCTTCTCGACAACACCTTGAACCCGCTGAAGACCCGTCAAGAGTTCAACTCGTCCCATACGCAGTTTCATGATCTTTTCCCCTTGGCGCAGCCCCTCACGCTCGCAGGATCTGCTCCTTCAAGCTGTCCAATGTGGCACTCAAAGTACCGTCGTTGTCTTTCGCTTTTATGACCTGCTTGCAGGCATGGATAATCGTCGTATGGTCTTTGCCGCCGAATTGCCGCCCGATTTCGGGATACGAAGAGTCCGTGAGTTCCCGACATAGATACATGGCGATCTGTCGCGGGTACACCAGCGTTTTGCTCCGGCGACGGGATTTCAGGTCGGCGACCTTCACGTGGAAGCGCGCACCCACTGTTTCCTGAATATCATCCATCGACACGATCTTTTTCTTGGTGCCGATCAGGTCCCGGAGCACGTTCTTCGCCATCTCCAGTGTGATCGTTTGGCCGGTGAGCGAGGCATAGGCGCCGAGGCGCACCAGCGAGCCCTCGAGCTCGCGGATATTGCTCTTCATCGTCGTGGCGAGAAACTGGATGACATCTTCCGGCAACGTGACGCCCTCGTCCTCGGACTTTTTCCGCAAGATGGCAATCCGTGTTTCCACGTCCGGCGGCTGGAGATCCGCGATGAGTCCCCATTCAAACCGTGACCTCAACCGTTCCTCGATATCAGGCATGTCTTTCGGAAAGCGATCGCTCGAGAGGACGAGCTGCTTATGCGCTTCATAGAGGGCATTAAACGTATGGAAGAATTCCTCCTGCGTGCGTTCCTTGCCAGCCAGGAATTGGATGTCATCAATCATCAACATGTCGATATGACGATACCGTTTCCGCAGATCCATCATTTTGTCGTATCGAATGGAGTTGATGACCTCGTTGGTAAACTGCTCGGTCGTCAAATAGGCAATCCGGAGATCGGTCCGTTCCGCCACATAATTCCCAATGGCATTTAAGAGATGCGTTTTCCCCAGCCCGGTCTCCCCGTAGATAAAGAGTGGGTTATAGGCTTTCGCCGGCTGTTCGGCGACCGCCATACAGGCAGCATGGGCAAATTGATTTCCTGCGCCTACCACGAAATTTTTGAAAGTATATTTTGGGTTGAGCTGTATTCCCCGTTTCGTCCTTATCGTATTTGGCCGACTAGTTGTAACGGTACTTCCCCTACTCTCAGGCTGCTTGGTCGCTTGTTTATGAAAAATGACAAACGTGATAGCAATCTCTTCCCCACCTCGCGCAGCCGAGACGGCTTCGGCCAAGAGCGTCCCGTAGTGTTGGCTTAACCAGTCACCAAAAAACTTATTAGGGACGCCCAGTTGTGCCGTGGAGTCCTCAATCCGTTCGAGGTGAATCGGTGTAAACCATGTATCATAAACTTGTTTTGGCACTTTCCCTTGGATATACGCCAGGGCATCCTGCCATTCGGTTGCTATAGTCATAACCCCTGTATCATTCTTCATACACAGACTTATTCACACCTGTTGATAACCTGGTTCTTCGGGTACTCTTTCCTGCTTAAACTCGAGCATTATCAGACTTTGCCAGAAATAGGGTCTTATCCTACTCCTCCATCATCACAGGTTATGAACTCTGCATGCAGGGGTTGTCCAGAGTCAACCCCCAACTGTCTCCACAAAGACAACAGTAGAAGAAATCAGAAAAATCATCTATTTAATCTCTACTCACAATATCCACAATACCTACTCCGACTCCTACTCCGACGATGACTTCATTCTTCTACATAAAATATTCGGAGAAGAGTCTGCGCAACAGCTATAGCACCACGATATGTTCCGATAGAAAAATCTTCTCGATCAGATCATCATACGTTAAGGTCGGATGCGAATAATCGGCCACCATCCCTTCAACAGCTACCACCTCTCCCTTCATGGAGGAAGAGGCCCTCGAGGCTGCCTCCTCAATGAATACAATTTCCATCTTTTCATCCTGGGCGTGAAAGAGTGAGGACGAGATACGGTCCGGTGGTTGTCGAAGAAGATAAAGCGTCGTTCCCATTAAAACTGAATCCTTTAAAACACGAGACTTCTATCAGCCGTTCGAACGAACTGTCTAATTTCATCGGCCGTTCGAATCGTCACAGAAAAATCATCAGACCAAGCATCCATCGCCGTCCCCGGCTCAACGATAAATGGAACCGACAAGTGTTTAAAGGAAGGAAGATATTTTTCAAGAACATCGAGATCGACTATCTCGTCTGTGTCTTCCATGAGGAGAAGGGGGGCGCGGCCTAGGAGGATAACGGTCGTCTCATGATCCCCCGCACAAAGTCCCAGGGCAATACGAAGGGCTTCAACAGGACGAGCCGTTACACAAGGATCTTCCGCAATCACCACAGCGACATGTTTCGACATAGACAACCAAGTGCGGCCACAAAAAAATCTTATGTAAAAGCAAGAAAGCGGTCGCACCCATCAATAATTCCAGACAGGACGACCAGTCCCGACAAGGAGACCCTGGAATCGACAGTAGTTGTGAGAACACCATATTGCTGACAGCCATAGGCACAGACAGACATTTTCACCCCGACATCGATCAGCCGAAGATAGCGTTGATCCGTAACGGTCTGTACCCCTTCATCAATGAGATAAAGATAGACCTCAACGCCCCGGCGTAAGGCAGCCTGAGCTAACTGAACGACGGTCTCAACACTCGGGTGAGAAGGGGGTGTGGATAACAAGAGACCCAACTTGCGAGAAGCCATAGAAATAAACCAAAGATATCAATGTAATCAATTATTTATGAAATATATTCTGGGCGAGCCTACGAGGTTTTTTTTATAAAGTCAATATCAAAAATTGAGTTTATTTATGAAGGCAAAGGACGAATTTTCAGGAGCGCAGAGAGACCCGCCAGAGGGAGTTCTTCTTGAGCCTTCGACGCAAGATTACGAAGGATGATGGAGCCACGAGCGGCCTCATCATCACCTAAGAGAATGGCGTAACGGCACTTCGATCGATCGGCTTGGCGAAGGTGCGCTTTAAGTGTGGTGGCGCGATAGTCACAGTGGGCCGAAAGTCCGACTCTGCGGAGTTCATCGAGAAGTACGAGCCCACGCTTTATCCCTTCCTCTCCAAAGGCCGCGACATAATAGAAACATTCGTTGAAGGAGGAGGAGGGTGTCTCCGGGAGCATCAACGACATACGTTCAAGCCCGACCGCGAATCCGACGGCCGGAACAGAGGGGCCGCCGAGCGTTTCCACCAAACCGTCGTAGCGCCCGCCGGCACCCACCGCGTTCTGAGCTCCTAAATGAGTCGACGTAATTTCAAAACTCGTCAAACAATAGTAATCGAGCCCCCGCACCAAACGAGGATTGAGTCGATAGGGCACCCCAATGGCAGCGAGCCCTGCAAGGACCTGATCGAAATGCACACGGGCTTCAGGAGAGAGATGATCGGTCAGCCGCGGCGCCAACTCGGTCGCGCCGCGACAGTCCGGCACCTTGCAATCCAGCACCCGCAAGGGATTCGTGTCCATACGTCGTCGACAGTTTGCGCAGAGGAGGGATTCCTGCTGTGCGAGGAAGGAGCGCAAGAGAGGCTTGTAGGCCGCGCGGTCGCTGGAGCTTCCCAGGCTATTGATCTCCAGCGTCAGATCGGGCAGGGCCAGATCAGACAGCAGGCGCCACAGCAGCGCAATGACCTCGATGTCTGCACGAGGGTCCGCGGTGCCAAAGGATTCGACACCGAATTGATGGAACTGGCGAAGACGCCCTGCCTGTGGCCGTTCATGGCGGAACATCGGCCCGATGTAGAAATATTTCTGTGGGAGCGGGTCGGCCGCCCGATTGTGTTCGATGAAGGCCCGCACCGTGCCCGCCGTGCCTTCCGGGCGCAAGGTCAACGAGGTCCCGTCCCGGTCGGGAAAGGTGTACATCTCCTTCTCGACGATGTCCGTTGTGGAACCGATACTCCGGGCAAAGAGCGCGGTGAGTTCGAAGATGGGAATACGAATCTCCTGATACCCGTAGCAGAGCGCCCAGCGCCTCGCCGCATCCTCGATCAGGCGCCACCGCGGCGTCTCCTCCGGAAGGATATCCTTGACGCCCTTGATGCCTTTGATCGTGTCCATATTCAGCGATCGTCTACCAGGATGCCGAAAAAGTCCGCCAGCATGGGGGGATGGCCCGGTGTGTCCCCTGTGCTCGCGCAATGCACGGTCTCAGAAGACCCTCGTTTGAATTGGCATCATGCCACAACAGTTTCTCCGCAGACTCCTAGAAAGATGCGGGACTATAGCGACGGGTTGCAGGCAAGTCAACGCGCGGGAGCGCGTCAAACGTCAATCATCATGCGTTAATGGGCTCTGAATCGGCGCTCGTCAACAGCTTCGATGATTCAGTGCGAATGACGGTTGACGAATGATGTCCGATATCCTTGCGCCGACCGGCGCGCGGGCGTATAGTTCGCCGCTCACGTGCTGTCAGGAGATGATGCATGAGTATAGATCAACCGACCCGCCGCGTCATCGCGCTCGCACCGATGCCGCCCGAGAAATCCGCCTACGCCCTGGCCCGCTACAGCCGCTCGCCCGACTCTATCGAGAGTAGCCTCCGCTGGGTGCATGGACATTCTTCCGAAAAATTCTGGGATCAGTTCTACTTCGACTACGGCCATGCGTCGATCGCCGATTTGGGCCATGTCATCATCTGCTTCGAGGACATCTCCGAACTCGCGGCAATTCGACTCGAGGATGAGCCGTTATGGGATGGCCAGGCGAAATCGAGCCGGTATCAGAACTTTGCGTCCGGCGGGTGGTTCGTGCCGGATTCCATTCGAGGGACGGAGACGGAAGGCACCTACCAGGGCATTCTCCGCAGCCTCGCCGAGATCTATCGGCTCTTACACCAACCAGTAACACAATTTATTTCGGAGCGTGAGCCGCGCCCCGAGTCGATGAAACCGGTCGATTACCAACGAACGATCGCCGCGCGCGCATTCGATGTGACGCGGTATCTTCTGCCCCTCTCGGCGCGGACGAACGTGGGGCAAGTCGTGAGCATCCGGACGTTGGAGAAGCAAATCACCAGACTGTTGTCGTCCCAACTACCAGAGTTGCGCGCGATCGGAGACGAACTCAAGGACGCCTGCCAACGGTCACCAGTAAACCTCTGGGGCGAGCTCTGTGGTCAGGCAGCTGGAGCACAGGAGCCCCTCGCGCCGACGCTCGCTCGCCATGCCAAGTCGAACGACTATCAAGCCTCGGTCTACCAGGACCTGGCCAGATACGCCAAGGAGGCGCTCCGGGGAACCGGATTAGATCAACCAACGTCCTGGGGTGTGCCGGAGCCAGTGGACCTCATCGACCTCCACGACCCATTGGATGAAATCGTCACCACCTTGCTGTACCGGGTCTCCCATGCACCCTATCGGAGCCTCCTTGCGGTCGTCCGCACCTGGACGGATAAACAGAAGCAGGAGGCCATCGACGTGGCGATGAGTACACGAGGACCGTACGACGAACTCATCAAAGAATTCCGCAGCGGCTACGCCTTCACGTTCGATGTGCTGATGGATATCGGAGGCTGGCGCGACATGCATCGGCATCGGCGCTGTCAACAGATTCAGCAGAACTTTACGACGGTACACGGGTACGAGGTCCCCCCGCCGCTCGTGCAAGCGGGACTGGATCAGGAGTACCGACAGGCGATGGACGCGGTCCGTTCGGACATCGAGCAGCTCAAGAAAACGAGCGCGGAGGGATCGCTCTATGCGACACCCTTCGGATTCAAGGTGCGGTGCCTCTTCAAAATGGACTATGCCGAAGCCGAGTATATCTCGAGACTTCGCTCCGGCGTGAAAGGCCACTGGTCATATAGAACTGTGGCCTGGTTGATGAAACAAAAGCTTGCGGCGCGCTATCCTTCACTCGGGGATCGCATTCAGGCCACCTCGCCGGACATTGAGGATACCCTTACCAGATAATCCATCCGACCGAGACTCCGATGGCCGACTATCAGGCACTGTGTGAAGCGACCCTGTTGGAAGGCCAATGGGATCAGGCGCAGCAGGCTGCACTAGCCTGGGCCCGCCACCCACCCACCGGCACAGACCGGGATCCTCGACCCCATTTTGCCCTGAACGTGCTCCATCTGCTCCGGGGGGAGTTCGCCGAAGCCTGGGATTGTCACCCGAAGTGTTTGCAAGAATCCGACGACATTGCCCAGGTCAAAGAGTGGGTCGAAGGATTCGTCGCGCGACAGTCCGGGCAGGCTCACGCCCATCTTGTGATGGGATTGTTCCTGGCCCAATCAGGCCAATCCGAACAGTCGATCGCGTCCTACAAGGAATCGGCCAAACTCGCGCCCCAGTCCGCCCACCCCCATTATTTTCTCGCGCAGATTCATGAGCGGGCCAACCATCTCGAAATGGCCATCAAGGAATATCGCGAAGCCGTCCGACTGGATCCTTCCTATGTGCCGGCGCGGACCAATCTGGGCGTGGCCTATCAAGAGCAGGGCCGGTTGGAGATGGCCATCCCCCAATATCGCGAAGTGCTCAAGTTGCATCCCAACGACTCGGTGGCCCATGCGAACCTCGCCTGCGCGCTCGCCGAGCAGGGCAAATTCGAGCCGGCCTTGCAGTCCTACAAAGAGGCGTTGCGCCTGAACCCCAAGGACGCAGCAGTGCATTTCGCGCTGGGAGGCCTCTATGAAACGAGGGGCCGTTTGGACCTGGCGCAGAAGGAGTACGAAGGAGCCCTCCTCGCCGATCCGAACTTCGGTCCGGCGCATTCGGCGCTCGGCTGGTTGGCGTTGGGCAGACAACATATGCAGGCCGCCTACGAAGCCTTCAATCGAGCCCTCAAGTCCAACGATCAAGATCCTCGGGCCTACCACGGCATCGCCGAATACTATTCCCAAAAGGGGAAGCGCGAGAGTGCCCTGGACAACTTCGCGAAGGCGCTCAAGTACTACAAAGATCCCGAACAAAAAAACGCCATCTTGAATCAGTTGTTTCAAGAAGGCCAGATGGCTGATTGAGGGCCTGAGGCTCCTTCTTCCTTGCTCGCAGAGGCCCCACGATGAAACGGTGGTCCCTCGATGCGCGCAGTCGAAGAAGGAGGCCTCAGGCCCTCAGTGTTGGGGGTGAAGGAAGAATTCGCAGACCATGCACAGGGGAACCGTTGACAAGCCCTCGACTCATCGGGAGAATCCTGCCGGTTATGGCTGGATTCATGGAACAGGATATGCCGGTCAGTTTGCTCAGTAGTTAGTCCGTCCGTCCAAGTGGACGCGTATGGGCCTGCAGGGCTGGATTCAGGCTGCAAGAGGTGTGACTATGGCAGCAACGGCGAAACGACAACTGCATCTCGGCGTTCGCCCTGCCTAATTCTTCCGACTGGCCTAAAATAGCATATTTGCTATACTCACATCGATGAACTGGCGCGTCTCTTTCTGCAGCGCAGAGCTTCAGGAGGAGATACTCGGACTTCCCGCTGGTTTTGTCGCCCGCTTCCTACGGTACGCTGAACGTATGGAGGTGTACGGCCCGGACCTCGGTATGCCCCATACCCGTGCGATGGTTTGTTCGAGCTCAGGCTCAAGGCCGCGGAAGGCATAGCCAGGGTGTTCTACTGTATGCTGGTTGATCGCAGAGTGGTTATGCTTCATCAGTTCATCAAGAAATCCGAGAAGACTCCTCTGAACGAACTGAAGATTGCGCGGAATCGAATGAAAGAGGTGAAAGATGAGAAACTCTCTTAAGGACTTTAAAGCCCGGGCGCTTGCTCGCACGGATGTGCGTCGCGAATACGAAGGACTCAAGGAGGAATTCGAGATTCTAGACGGGATACTCAAGGCACGGGCCGAGGCGGGACTCACTCAGGCTGAGCTCGCGAATAGAATAGGAACCACTCAATCCGCGGTAGCTCGTCTGGAAACTGCAATGGGGAAACATTCTCCGTCTATCGGAACTCTTAAGCGGTATGCGTCAGCGCTGGGGTATCGACTTCAAGTCCGCTTAGTGAAAGAGCGGAGTCTCACCACTCTTGCACAAAAGACGCATGGCGTGCCAGTCGATGCCGATGCTTTGCTGGAGAAAGCTCGAGCCCTCCGGCGAACTCCCAAAGGCCGTCGAGTGACTGATCGACGACTCAATTCGCTTAAGGGGAGACCCAGGGGTAGGCCGAAGGCGAATGTACGAGAGAAGCAAAAGAGCGGGTGAGTTCAACGGTGAACGTCTTTTTTGAGAATCCAGAGGCTGCTCAAAATTTCCGCCAGCAAGGCCGCAGGGACACCGGACGCCGAGGCGTACTGTGTCTGTACGTCGAGGTGGACGCGTATGGAACTGCATGGTAGGATTCAGGCCGCAAGCAGGTTATGGAAAAACTATTCTGACACGCCAAACGTTCGTGGCGCGCCCGTCTCAGACCACCGGGGGAATAGTTTACAGGATGGTCAAAAAGGCCGTCCAGCAAGGCCGCAGTGAGCGAAGAGGCGAGTCGTACTTTGTGCCGTACGTCGAGCCTCTGAGTGATGCGAGAACGCCGCTGGCGGACTTTTTCAACATTCTGATAGAGGTGTGACCATGGCGACAGCCTCGAAACGAAAACTGGCCCTTCCTGCAGCGCTTTCCAAAGAACTGGATCAGATTGCACGGCGTGAGGGGAAGAGCGCTCTCGCTGTCTTGCAGGATCTGGTCTCAGAGAACAAACACAATCGGCTTGGACAGGAATACAGAGCCATCCAAGGCTATTGGAGTAAAAAGGCGAAAGCCAAAGGCATTCTCACGGCTCGTGATCTCCAGAGGTATCTCGCGAAACCGTGAGAGTCGTCTTTGATACCAACATCTATGTTTCGGCGTTCGTCCAACCTGGTTCCTCTGCCGATCGAGCGATGCAGCGCATCTTTGATGGTCACGATACGTTACTGATATCCAAACCCATCCTCGACGAACTACTCACCACCCTGGCTCGCAAGTTCAGCCGCGATGCTGATGCCTTAAGTCGTACGGCCCTGCTACTGACAGAGCTCGCCGAACTCATTCAACCGAAGGAACGTGTGACCGTATTCGAGGACGATCCGGACAATCGGATTCTCGAGTGCGCGATTGCCGGACAGGCCAAAGCCATTGTGACCGGCGATAAAGCCATGCTGGCGGTTGAGATATCTCACGGAGTTCGGCTTCTTTCATTGAGCGCGTACCTGCGCCGATAAGAAGCAGACCCTTAGCGGGCAACTATTTCATGGTGCGGTTGCTCAAACAGGTGGTCAACGAGGCCGTAGGCGAGAAAGCCCCGTGGGGTACGTTGAGGATTTTTTTGAGACGAGAACGAAGTTGGGCGCCTGTTTCAGCAACCGCTTAGAGGTCGCGGATGGCGCCTTGTAGCACCGTAATCTGCGTCACCGGATCGCCGGAGGACTTCAGTTCTGTGCGGATTTGATCTTTGAGGTAGGAGGAGTACCCGACGCGGTCGATCAAGAGTTCGAGGAACCGTTCGACTGGAAGCAGACTTTGGGCCTTGAGTTCGTCCACGGTCTCATCACTGACGGGCACGTAGCTGCTCCCCATGTGGAAGACCACATTGTAGTGACGGTTTTTCCCGATGCGCTCGAACCGTAGACCCTTCACGGTACTTTCCCCCAAGCCAGGCAGAGCGTGCATTCTAGATAAACGATGATCAGAAGACAAGGGAGGGCCAGGGGTGGTACGTCACGGGCCGCGCAGGCAAGGCCGGTCCGGCTTAGGTAAAAAATGATCATGAAACAATCGCAGCGGGTCTTCGCCGTCTGGTGATTCCTGTCCGTGGCATGCTACACATGAAGAGATGGCACCCTTGCGCACGTTGGAAGAACTGTCCTTCGACAACAGCTACGCCCGCCTGCCCGAGGCATTCTACGCGAAGCTGCAGCCGACTCCGTTTGCAGCGCCTCCGTATCTTGTCAGTTTCAATCCCGCGGCGGCCGAACTGATCGACCTTGATCCGGAGCAAGCGAAGCGCCCGGAGTGTGCCGGTGTGTTTGGCGGGAGCATGCTCGTGCCGGGGATGGAACCCCTGGCCATGCTCTACTCCGGCCATCAATTCGGCGTGTATGTGCCACAGCTGGGAGACGGGCGCGCCATCCTCCTTGGGGAAGTACGGAACGAACGAGGCGAGAAGTGGGATCTGCATCTGAAAGGAGCGGGGCTTACGCCGTTCTCCCGAGAGGGAGATGGCCGTGCGGTGCTGCGTTCGACCATCCGGGAGTATCTCTGCAGCGAAGCGATGCATGGTCTGGGGATTCCGACGACGCGGGCCCTCTGTCTTGTCGGGAGCGATCACCAGGTCTACCGTGAGCAGGTCGAAACCGGCGCGATGCTCGTACGGATGGCGCCGTCCCATGTGCGCTTCGGCACCTTTGAGATTTTCTATTATCGAAAACAGCACGAGCAGCTCAAAATCCTCGCCGACCATGTCCTCACAAACCACTTTCCCCACCTGGTGGATAGCCCGGACAAGTACGCGCGATTCTTCTCCGAGGTCGTCGAGCGCACGGCGCGGCTGATCGCGCAATGGCAGGCTGTCGGCTGGGCGCACGGCGTCATGAATACGGACAATATGTCGATCCACGGTATCACCCTCGACTACGGCCCTTTCGGGTTCATGGACGACTACGATCCGGGCTTCATCTGCAACCACTCCGACCACAACGGCCGCTACGCCTTCAATCAACAGCCCTATATCGGTCTCTGGAATCTCAGCTGTCTGGCGCAGGCGCTGCTCCCGTTGGCCGAGAAGGAAGATTTGAAGGCCGCGCTCGACCGCTACACTCCCTTCTGCGAAGGACGGTACATGGAGTTGATGCGGGCCAAGTGTGGACTCATCGAGACGAAGGAGGAGGATGCATCGTTGATCCAAGACCTCTTGGCGCTCCTGCACCAGCACCATGTCGATTACACGAACTTCTTTCGCTCATTGGGCTTATTTCGGACCGGGTCCGCATCGCTGAACGAGCCGCTCCGTGACTTCTTCACGGGTCGTGAAGCCTTCGACCAGTGGGCTCATCGGTACGATGACCGGTTACGCGACGAGGGGAGTCGCGACGACGACCGCCTGGTGCGCATGCATCGCGTCAATCCCAAGTACGTGCTCCGCAACTATCTGGCGCAGACAGCCATCGAGAAGGCTCAGCAGAAGGACTTCTCCGAAATCGATCGGCTGCTCGCCCTCCTGCAAAATCCCTACAGTGACCAGCCAGGCATGGACGCCTACGCGGCTTCTCCACCCAACTGGGGCAAGCACCTCGCGGTCAGCTGCTCGTCGTGATGTGATGAAACTAGATACGCTTGGCGGACTCACAGTCTATCTCACGGGTGGCACTGATCGAAAGGGCGGCGGGAACGGCCCGCTCGTCGTGCTCCTGCATGGCTTTGGCGCACCGGGGGACGATCTCGTGTCGCTGGCCGACGTCCTGCACGTGCCGGCCGGGACAAGGTTTGTCTTTCCCGAAGGCCCGCTCCCGTTGAGTTTTGGCCCGAGGGATGCACGGGCCTGGTGGCTCATCGACATGGCGCGCATGGCAGCGGATCAAGCGGCAGGCAGGATCCGTGATCTCTCGAACGAGATTCCCAAAGGCCTCGCTCCTGCGCGCGCGACGATGCTGGCGTTCCTCAAGGAAGTCGAACAACAATTCGGTGCAGACCCGCGCAAGACCATCCTCGGGGGGTTTTCCCAGGGCGCGATGCTGGCCTGCGATCTGATGCTCAGAACGACGCTGCCCTATGCCGGGTTGATCCAACTGTCCGGAACGCTCCTCGCCACACAGGAGTGGGCTCCGCTGCTTCAGAAACGCAAAGGGCTGCCGGTCTTTCAAAGCCATGGGATGCAGGATGAGATCCTGCCGTACGTGGGAGCAGAAGCGCTGCGAGATACGCTGATGCACGCCGGACTATCGGTTGAATGGCACAGCTTTCGTGGTGGCCATGAGATTCCAAGAGCGGTCCTGCAGCGGCTGGGGCCGTTCATCACCAAAGCGGTCACGGACACATGAGTAGCCTGCATTCGTTCGAACTCGCAGCCGCCGACGGCAAGCTGATTCGCGGTGATCGCTCGATCGGCCAGGATCGCCAGGTCCTGTTCATCACCGGCTTCCTCTCGACACGCTGGGGCAACAAAAGCAAAGCGCTCGCGCAGTGGTGCGAGGAGAAAGGCTGGGGGTTTTGTTGTTACGACGTGCGAGGCTACGGAGAATCTGAAGGTACGTTTACAGACTACACCCTCTCAGATTGGATCGCCGATGCGCAAGCGGTGCTCGAGCTCATTCAGAGTGGTCCGTCGATCACCATTGTCGGCAATTCACTCGGCGGCTGGATCGCCTGGCTCATGGCGCAGGCGTGTCAGGACATCGAGCGGCTGCTGCTCATCGCCCCGGCATTCAACATGATGGGCGTGCGCGCGAAATCTATTGATCCAGAACGGCGGTATACCTGGCTCACTTCCGGCTGGATGCCCTGGGACGACGAACCCGCGCACAAGGATCGACCGTTGTCGTGGAAATGGGTAGAAGAAAGCAATGCCTACTGGAAGACCACCTTCGATCCACTTAGACCGGTGAAAACGTCGATCCTCCACGGTCTCCAAGATACGGTAATTCTGCCGGGCGGGAGCAGTGAGTTCGTCGAGCAACTACTCGCGCGCGATCCCTCGTTCCCGGTCGAACTCCATCTGGTTCCGGGCGACCACCGACTGAGTAGTCCCGAGCATCTGAACACATTTCGGCGTCTCGTGTTGGACCCAAGGTAGTATAATCGACAGACGCGCGAGGCGAGACCGGGGGGCTGTGCTCTGAAGTTCAAAGTTCCGGATTCGAAGTTCCAACAACCTCGAACTTCGTACCCTCATTTGTCCCGCACGTTCGCGCAGCGCACAGGAGGGGCTCATGCTCACGTTGATTCATAAAGAATGCGGGGGGCCAGCGCTGGACGAATCGCCCGTCGGCGAAGTCTGTGCGATTCCCATCGACCGGTTTCCCTTTACCTGCTTCAGTTGTCTTGAGGAAATTGACGACGAATCGGAAGTCCGGTTCTCCGAAGAGATGGGATTTTAAATTGTTGGGCCGGGCTGTCCCGCAATCCTCTTTGGTCACGCCGTGAAGCATGTCCGCGAGGCCTGCGGACAAGCTGAGCAGGGAGAAGCTGATCGCTATTCAGGGGCCGGTACGGTGGTCTGACCGGTTGAGGAGGTTCCGGCTACGGCCCTAGCCAGTGCGGCCTTCAAGCTTGCCGAATGAGGATTCGTCACAGCCAGTTTCACAAGAATGTCGGTCGGCCTGACCTCTTTGCCGTAATAGTCCCGATTCCACTCGTCCCTTGTGGCGATGACGGCGCCTTCCAGCGAGACCCCGCCGAATAAACCTTTTGCCCTGGCGAATGTAAGTAAGTCCGCACTGAGATTCATCGCGGTGGAGCCTTCGACCCCGGCGCCGACAGGACCGACGGCAACTGAGATGTCGCCGCCAAGCTTGAAGGTGCTGGTGAGCAGAGACTCGACCCCCCGCCGCGACATTACCAGCAACACCACTTCAGAAGCCTGCGCGCCGAATTGAAACCCGAAACTGCCGGCTACCATCGTATAGAAAGCGGGATCGCTCCATTCACCGGTACTATCATCTTTGACGAGGAACACGCCGCTCCCCCCTTCTCCTCCGAAAAAGAAGGCGGCCTTGAGCAGTTGCGGCACGATGAAGACTCCCTTCGCCTCTTTCACATGGTCGCGAAACCACACCATATTCGAGTCGGTCAGGAACCCGTCCAGCGTCATCCGGGACTTCTCCACCAGGTCTTGCTGTTCTTCTTCTTCGGCGGAGGCGGCAGGTGGGTGTCCCAGGGTCAGGGCCATGAACAGGGCCAGCGAGAGGGCCAGGGGTGTGAGCAGTCGCGCAGACAAGGTCATGGTTGAGCCTCATAGCGATGAACAGAGTGCGAACACATCCTAATTCTGCGCCGGGGGATCGCCTTATGCAACAGGCCAACGGACTAGCCCCTTGGTTACGGTTTCTGCCGCACGGCATGAGGGGCGGCTATTGTCGTGGCGCCGTATGTATGTTGTGGTCGAAAAGGGTTGTCTGGTAAGGTGCGCTCTTCTTGCAGTGTGAACTGCAAGGACAAGGAGGGTGGCACGGCTCATGGCAACGAACGACAAGCAAGTCATTTTCTCACTCGTCAATGTCGGCAAGGTCTATCCGCCGAAACGGCAGGTGCTGCGCGAAATCTACCTCGGGTTCTACTACGGCGCCAAGATCGGCGTGCTGGGCCTCAATGGATCGGGGAAGAGTTCGCTGCTCAGGATCATTGCCGGAGTCGATCAGAATTACACGGGAGAGATTACCCGCTCGAAGGGCTACAGCGTGGGGCTGCTGGAGCAGGAACCACAGCTCGATCCGAACAAGACGGTGAAAGAAATCGTCGAAGAAGGCAAGAAAGAACTCGTAGCCATGTTGCGCGAGTATGATGAGGTCAGCAACAAGATGGGCGAGGCCTCGCCCGATGAATTGGAAAAACTTCTCGAGAAGCAGGCTCAGCTGCAAGAGAAAATCGAAGCGGCAAACGGGTGGGAATTGGAGAACGTACTTGAACTTGCCATGGACGCGCTGCGCTGTCCACCGCCGGATGCGAAAATCGAAGTGCTCTCCGGCGGCGAGAAGCGCCGGGTGGCGCTCTGCCGCCTCATGATTCAGGAGCCGGATATCTTGTTACTCGACGAGCCGACGAACCATCTGGATGCCGAATCGGTCCAATGGCTCGAACAGCATCTGCAACAGTACAAGGGCACGGTCATCGCCGTCACACACGACCGCTACTTCCTCGACAACGTCGCCGGCTGGATTCTCGAACTCGACCGGGGCCACGGCATTCCCTTCCAGGGGAACTACACCTCCTGGCTGGAGCAGAAGCAGGTGCGGCTGGAGAAGGAAGAAAAAGCCGAATCGAAGCGCCGCAAGTCGTTGGAGCATGAGTTGGAATGGATCCGCATGTCGCCGAAAGCCCGGCAGTCGAAGGGCAAGGCCCGGCTCAACCGTTATGAGGAATTGGTCAATCAGAAGCAGGACGAGCAGGCCGCAGATTTGGAAATCTATATTCCGCCCGGCCCCCGGCTGGGCGACGTGGTCGTCGAAGCCCAGGGCATCAGCAAAGCCTATGGGGACAAGGTCCTCTATGAGAATGTGAACTTCAGTCTCCCCAAGGGCGGGATTGTCGGCGTGATCGGTCCGAACGGAGCCGGCAAGACGACGATGTTCCGCATGATCATCGGGAAAGAGAAACCGGATGCGGGAGCGATCAAGGTCGGTGAGACGGTCAAGCTGGGCTATGTGGACCAGGACCGCAGCTTGGATCCGAACAAGTCCGTCTACGACATTATCTCCGAGGGCCAGGAGACCATTATGCTCGGCAAGGCCGAAGTCAACGCCAGGGCCTACTGCGCCCGGTTCAACTTTGCGGGCACCGATCAGCAGAAAAAGGTCAAGGACATCTCCGGCGGCGAGCGCAACCGGGTGCATCTGGCCCGTATGTTGAAAGAAGGGGCGAACCTCATCATCCTCGACGAGCCGACCAACGATCTCGACATCAACACCTTGCGTGCACTGGAAGAAGGATTAGAACGTTTCGCCGGCTGCGCCGTCATCAGCAGTCACGACCGCTGGTTTCTCGACCGGATCGCGACCCACATCATGGCGTTCGAAGGCGACAGCAAGGTGGTCTGGTTCGAAGGCAACTACAGCGAGTACGAAGCGGACCGGAAGAGGCGGTTGGGCAAGGAAGCCGATCAACCGCATCGGATTCGCTACAGAAAACTGACGCGATAACCCCTCTCACCATGGCGCCACGCGCGATCATCACCGGAGCGGCGGGACTGATCGGACAGTATCTTGTCAACACCGCTCTTCGATGGGCTCCCGGTTGGGATGTCCAGGGACTGTCCCGCGCGGACCTTGAACTGACCGACAGGTTGAAAGTGGACGAACGGATTCAAGCGCTGAGTCCCGACCTCCTCATCCATTGTGCCGCCCTCAGCCGAACCAAGGCCTGCGAAGAAGATCCTGAACAAGCCCGCCGCATCAATGTGGAGGCCACGGCGCACCTCGCGCAGCTATCACGGAACATTCCCTTCATCTTGTTGTCCAGCGGAGAAGTCTTCGACGGAAAGACGGGCTGGTACAACGAGTCAGATGAGCCGAACCCCATCAATGTGTATGGCCGGACGAAATTGCAAGCCGAACAGGCCGTTCTGCAGAATCCCGGACATACAGTCGTTCGGATTGTCCTGACGGCCGGAACGTCGGAGACCGGCGACAGGAGTTTTGTCGAGGATATGCGTCGGACCGCTCAGGCCGGCAAGGAGGTGACGCTCTATGCCGACGAGTTTCGCTGCCCGCTTCCTGCCGGTGTCATCGCCCGAGCGATCTGGGAACTCGTCGATCGCAAACAACCGGGTCTCTATCACCTGGGCGGGAGCGAGAGGCTGTCGCGCTGGGAAATTGGCGAATCCTTGTTGCCTTGGTATCCGGAGTTGAACGGCTATCTGAGAAAGGGCTCCGCCAGAAATCACGGCGGGAGTTCCAGGCCCGCCGACCTCTCGCTCTGCTGCGACAAGATCCAGCGCGTCCTGTCGTTTCACATCCCGGGCTTTCGATCCTGGTTGACGGGCCGCACCGAGACCGGGTCAGATTTGTGGGACTATCCTGACGGAAATCCGTGAGGCGCAGGAACGCGAACATCGGAGAATGCGATGATGGGATCGGACCCCCTGTTCCTCGTCCTCACCGCGTATCTGGCCATGGCTGTGGTGATGGCAGGTCTCTGGGCCCTGCAACTTCGAGTGCGCAATGTCTCGATCGCGGACGTCGGCTGGTGCGCTGGTCTCATAAGCGTCGTGCTGTGGTATGCCACGCAGGCCACCGGTGAGACTGAGCGGAAAGTGCTGGTGGCTGTCTTGGCCCTGCTGTATGCAGGGAGACTCGGACTCTACGTCCTTTTCAATCGGGTGATCGGCAAACAGGAGGACGCGCGCTATCGCCGTCTGCGCGAGCAATGGGGCTCCTCAGAAGGCGTCAGGCTGTTCGGGTATTTTCACCTGCAAGCGCTGGCCGTGGCGGCCTTTTCTCTCCCGTTTCTGGTGGTGATCCAAAACCCACGTCCGCCATTTGCGTTGATTGAGCTTGTCGGGGTGCTCGTCTGGATCGTCGCGGTGTTTGGGGAGGCTATGGCCGACTGGCAGCTCGCGCAATTCCGATCCAAGTCGTGGAATCGCGACCGCGTCTGTCGCGACGGACTCTGGCGCTATTCACGCCATCCGAATTATTTCTTTGAATGGCTGCATTGGTGGGCGTACGTGGTCATGGGAGTAAGCACGTCCGGCTGGCTCCTGACGTGGATCGGACCGGTGGTGATGGGGTGGGCGCTCCTGAGAGTGACGGGCATTCCCTGGGCGGAGCGCCAGGCCCTCGTCAGCCGGGGAGAGGACTATCGAGAGTACCAACGGACAACGAACGCATTTATTCCCTGGTTTCCTCGGGGCTCGCAGTGAATGCGGAAAGGGGCGCTACCAAGCTTTGCCTCGTGCCGACTTGCAGGAGGAATTGGCTTCTGCCCGATCCAGATAACGCTTGAGTCTAGTCAGCGAAGTCGTGTCTATTGATTGGACTTCCCAGCCTGAATCGCGTCCGTTGGACCATCGGACGGTAGCGGATTCGATCAGTATATATTTAGACTCTCCACCATCGTCCAGTTCGAGGTAGACCGGCATACTCATACCAGGTGTGACCGGGTGGTTTCCCGTGGCCCTCCAGCCTGATACCGACAGATCCCAGAGTTGTCCTTTCCCGTGAAAGCTTTCGCCATGATAGAGAAAGGGACAGCGGATCGACATGCGCTGCCCCGTTCGAACGGCATAGGCCTTAGCCATCGCACTCTCCCGGTGATCACTACTCTCTCTAAGGTATCTAGCGTAAGTATAGCAGGACTTCTTTAAAGCGCAATTTCTCGTAAGTGAGAAGGGGTATTCTTAAGAGGGATCCCCCAAGGCTTTCCATATGACGCGTACATACATTGCCGAGGGGGCCAAAACAATAGGCACTGGAGCGGTCGGAAAACTACTCAGGCGGCGGCGCAGATGGATGAATGCCATAGCGTGGGGCTGCGATGGCTTCGCTTCGACAGTGCGGGCAGCGGCTCGGGCGGGTCAGGCGGCGGCGGTCACGAAAGACAAAGTCGCAGTCCTGACAGCGGGCCGGGTCCAGGATGAATCGTCTAGTCTTGTCGCGCGCAAGGGTTTTCACCACGTGGGTCAGATGCTCCTCGATCTGTCGCTCGGGTATGCCCAGCATCTGTGCCAACTGGTACGATGATAGTCTGGTGCCCGCAATCAAGTCGATAATGCGTTGACGCGGCGTCCGTTCTGGAGGCAACATGACGCGACATCGTAGGCAATGACGAGAGGAAAACCAAGTTCAATGTAGCAGGATACTGAAACAGTCCGCCGACCTGTCTTGTTCATGTGGTCTGTTCGGTCTATCTCGTCTCTCCGGTCTGTCTCGTCTGTTGGGTTTCTCTGAGTCTAGCAAAAAAGCACACCAGCTAGACCAGACAGACCGGGCTTGTCCCGGACGTGCGGACCATCGAATTTCTCGCGTGTCATAATAATTTTCCCGCAGCTTGCGAGAGTGAGTTGAACCGCGTCGAAGCCTCTGTCAGGATAAAGAGGTCATGCCCAATCTTAATCAGGATGAGCTCGCCGAACTCGCGGTGAAGCGCATTACCGCGTCGGGCGCCGAGTATGGAGACATCCGCATCCTCGACAGCACGACCCAGACTATCCGCGGCGAAGATCGCCGCATTGCTTCCATTCGAGAAACGCAGGACCGAGGGTTCGGGATCCGCGTCCTCTATCACGGCGCCTGGGGCTTTGCCGCCAGTTCGGTGCTTTCACTGGAGGAAGTCCCGCGGGTGGCTGAGTTGGCGGTCGAGATCGCGAAAGGCTCCGCGTCCCTTGCGAGCGAAAAGGTGAAACTTGCCGATGAGCCGGTCCATCGCGACCGGGTCGTCACGGACCGGCGGATCGATCCGTTTACCGTCGCGCTCGAGCACAAAACGGCACTGCTCCTGGAGACGATGGAATATGTCCATCGTCAGCCCGGCATCGTGCGGAGCAGCGCCGGCCTATGGGCCTGTCAGGACCGCAAGCTCTTTGTGTCGACCGAGGGGGCGCGCCTGGAATTCGACCTCCTGGCCGTGAACGGCGCTTTCGATGCCACGGCGGTTCATGACGGGCGGTTCGCCTCCCGGTGCTACAATACGCCGCATCTTCGGATGGGCTTTGAATTGATCGAGGACGCCAATTTCCTGGCCGAGGCTCCGCGTATCGCCTCGCAGGCCGTTGAGAACGTGAAGGCGCCCACCACCGAGCCAGGTCTGTATGATCTCGTCCTCGATCCTGAACATCTGTCGCTCACCATGCACGAATCCTGTGGTCATCCGAGCGAGCTCGACCGTGCGCTCGGGTACGAGGCCAACTATGCCGGCACCAGCTTTCTCACGACCGACAAACGAGGGACCTATCGGTACGGCTCTCCGCAGGTGAATCTCGTGGCCGACAACCTTGAGCCGCAGACCCTCGCCGCGACCGGCTACGATGACGATGGCGTGGCCTGCCAGCAGTGGGACATTGTGCGCGACGGTCTCTTCGTCGGCTATTGCACCAACCGCGAGGTCGCGCCAAAAATCGGCGAGATTCGCTCCCGCGGTTCCAATCGGGCGGACAGCTGGGGCAGCGTCCCGATCGTCCGCATCGCGAACATCGGTCTGGAGCCTGGCTCTGCCACCCTCGACGAGCTGCTCGCCGATGTGAAACGGGGCATCTACATCGAAGGCCACGGGTCCTACAGCATCGATCAACGACGGTATAACTTCCAGTTCGGCGGCGACGCATTTTGGCTGATTGAGAACGGGAAGCGGACACACATGGTTCGTGATGTCATCTATCATGGGATCACGCCGGAGTTCTGGGGCAGCTGCGACGCGGTCGCGGATCGGTCGCACCGCCGGCGGTACGGGTTCATTACCTGTGGCAAGGGCCAGCCGGGCCAGTCAGGCTGGATGACCCACGCGGCATCCCACGCGCGGTTCCGCAACGTGAACGTCATCGGAGGGCAGGGGGGATCATGAGCGCGACCGGCAACAGGACCTGGCCGAAGCTGACGAGCCGGGACGAGTTTCGGTTTCTCGCGGAGCAGGTTTTCAAACGTTCGACCGGTGACCATACGCTTGTCTCCTTGCATGATCAGCAGAGTGGGACGACGCGGTTTGCGAATAATCAGATTATCCAGAACGTCGCGACGAGGCGCGGGTCTTTGACGGTGACGGTGGCGTTCGGGCGGCGTCATGGCACCGCCGGCACGACGGACTTTACCGCGGGGGCGGTACAAGAGGCGGTGACCAGAGCCACGCAGATCGCGCACCTGTCGCCGGACGATCCGGAATACCTCCCGCCCGGCGCGCCACAAGCGTATGTGAGGGCTCCTACGGCGCGAGCCGAAACTGCCGCAGCCGGCCCGGCCCGGCGACTGGAATATACGAATGAGGCGATCGGGCAATGCCGGATGGAAAATCTTGGCGCAGCCGGCATGGTGTCCTCATCGATGGCGACGGTCGGAGTGGCAGCCAGTACGGGACTTTTCGCCCATGAAGAACGGACCGATGCACGATTCAGCCTTACGGTTCAGGCCGGTGAGGCCACCGGCTGGGGTGCCGCGGCTCATCGGTCCATCGATCATTTGAGGGTCCAGGAGCGGACACTCTCCGCGATTGGTAAGGCCAAGCGCGGACTGGAGGTGCGCGAGCTTCCGCCCGGGCGCTACAAGGTGATTCTTGAGCCGGCTGCCGTCGCGGGGCTGTGGTTTTTGCTGCTTCGGACGCTCGATGCGAAGTCCTACGAGAAAGGCACGAGTGCATTCTCAGGCAAACTGGGGCAGCCGATCGTCGATAAGCGCCTGACGCTCCGCAATATGCCGGAGCACGAGGATCTCCTGGGCATCGGGTTCACCGCTGATGGATTGCCGACCATGGCATCCGACTGGATTGTTGAGGGGGTGCTCACGCAGCTTGCCTATGATAGGTTCACGGCGAAGGTGCGAGGAATCGATCAGATTCCCACGCTCGACGCCCCCTGTCTCTCAGGAAATGGTGCCACCGTGCCGGGGCTCCAAGAATTGATCAAGAGCACGGAGCGCGCCATCCTGGTGACGAATTTCTGGTACATCCGGACGGTCAATCCGACCGATCTCACCATGACCGGTATGACGAGAGACGGCACCTTTCTCGTCGAGAACGGAGCCATCGTGTCGGCGGTGAAGAACTTGCGGTTTCACGAGAGCCCACTGCGGGCCTTCAACCGTATCGAGGCCTTCACCAACCAGGCTGAAGCGATCACGTCCGAAACCGGAAAGTTCCTCGTGCCGGCGATGACGCTCCGCGACTTCAACTTTTCCAGCGTCACCCGTTTCTGAAGTTCGTTTGTATGAGCGGACAACCGACCGGCAGTCTGTTGACTCGGCGGGAGAGCAAGCGTAGACAAGAGTGGGGGGATATCGATATGCGTATGCCAAGGTGGTGCCTCATGAGTGTGGTGGGAGTGAGCCTGCTGGGCGCCGGCTGCAACATCGGGGGAACGTCGAGGCAGGAGGATCTTGGACAAGGGATCGTGCGGGGCACGCTGGGAGCGCAGCCAACCGGCAATGTGCCGGCCACATTACCCACGCTGCCCGCCAATTTCATATCCTTCAAAGGCCAAGTGACGGCGATCGAAGGTGGCGCCTATGTGCTTCGGGAAGTCAGTGGTATCGAACATCGCGTGGCGCATGACGAAAATACTCAAATCGATCGACCGGCCCATGTCGGGGATCGAATTGAAGCGTTCCTGGATGCCAGAGGCCGCGCAGTCATTATCCGGAACATCGACCAGGGTGGACCACCGCAGTAGAACAGGGTGCCTTGGGCATGGAGGGAGAAACGTACTCATGCGGATGAGCGGGGGATCGTTATTCGCCGCATGCCTGGTAGTAGGTATCACCTATTGGCTTGCGATGTTTTCATTGGTGGAAGTTGCCTCTGCAGACCAGGCAGACGTTCCGCCGCTCTTCGACAATCTGGGTTCCCACCAGCATCCCATCACCACCACATCGGAACAGGCCCAACGTTATTTCGATCAGGGGCTCCGACTGGTCTATGCCTTCAACCACGCAGAAGCGATCCGGTCGTTTGAAGCTGCGACGCAGCTCGATTCGCAGGCGGCCATGCCCTATTGGGGCATGGCGCTGGCGCTCGGCCCCAACATCAATAGTGCGATGGAGAAGAAAGCCGAACGTCGCGCCATCGAAATGGTCCAACAGGCCCGGCGATTGGCAGACCGCGCCACTCCCGTGGAGCAAGCCTACATTGACGCGTTAGCCACCAGGTATCTGGGCCGGAAGGGGGCTAAGCGCAAGAGCCTCGATGAAGCCTATGCGAAGGCCATGCGATTGGTGGCGCAGCGATTCCCCGAAGATGCCGATGCTGCCACCTTGTTTGCGGAAGCGCTGATGGATCTGCGGCCCTGGAATTTCTGGAAGCCGGATGGAAAACCGCAGCCTGGCACGGACGAGATCGTCACTACCCTCGAGTCCGTGCTCGCGCAGAACCCCGATCACCCGGGGGCCTGCCACTACTACCTGCACGCGGTCGAGGCATCGTCGCAACTGGAACGGGCCTTGCCCTGTGCGGAGCGGCTGCCTGGCTTGATGCCGGGGGCCGGTCATCTCGTGCATATGCCCGCCCACATTTATATGCGACTGGGGAAGTACCACGAAGCGGCGGAGCTGAATCAGCAGGCAGCCGACGTCGATCAACAGTACTTGGCCGGCCGAAACCAGACCGGCGAGTACGCCGACGGCTATTACACGCACAATCTCCATTTTCTCTGGGCCTCCTTGGCGATGGAGGGGCGCAACGTCGAAGCCATGCAAGCGGCTCGCGACTTGACGGCGACCATTACAACGGAGGAAGCCCGCAAAGACCGCTGGAAGGAACTCTACCTCCCGACGCCGATCTTTTCGATGATTCGGTTCAGCCGGTGGCAGGAGTTGCTCCGGGAACTTCCACCGCCCAAGGAGTTACGCTTGATGGAAGGGATGTGGCGACTGGGGCGCGGACTCGCCCTGGTTGCGACTGGCCGGCTCCCCGGGGCTGAGGGTGAACACGTCGCCCTGGCCGGCCTCACGAAGCAGATCCGCCGGGATCGCACGACAGAAGAAAAGACCGAGCGGGTGCTGCTCAAGATTGCTGAGCGGATCCTGGCAGGGGAAATCGCTGCAGGCCGCCGGCGCTATGATCATGCGATCCGGCTGTTCGAGGACGCGATCAAAATGGAAGAGGCGCTCCCCTACTCGGAGCCGCCGCTCTGGCCCTTGTCCGTACGGCACCATCTTGGGCCGGTGCTCTTGCTGGCCGATCGCCCGTCCGAAGCGGAAGCGGTCTATCACGCGGACCTGCTGCACCATCCGGACAACGGGTGGGCGCTGAGCGGATTGATCCAGAGCCTTCGGGCCCAACAGAAGGAGGATCAGGCGGCTGCGGCCGAGGATCGTTTCAAGAAGGCCTGGGGCCATGCCGACTTCATTCCAGCTGTTTCTCGAATGTGAAACGTGAGCGAGACAAGCAAGACGTGCGCGACAGGCACGACAGACCGTTCGACGTTCTGGTTCGAAGTTCCGAAAACCTCGAACCCCCCCGTCGCGCCCGTCCCGCTTTTCTCGCAAGTCGCGCCCGTGCAGCGTAAGGCCGCACCCTGCTAGTCGACTGAATCAGTGAGGAGGATCGTCTCATGAGAAAGCCAGCTGCGCTCTTAGTTCTGACTGTCGCCCTGTTCCTACTCGGAGCGTGGAGCGTCCAGTCGACCAGCCAGGCGGCAGCGGACACGGCTCCCGGCAAGGCCTACTTCGCGGGGGGCTGTTTCTGGTGCATGGAAGAAGCCTTCGAGAAGCTTGCGGGGGTACTGTCTGTGACCTCGGGATATATGGGGGGTACGGTCGCCAATCCGAGCTATGAAGCGGTGTCCTCTGGACGAACGGGGCATGCGGAATCGGTCGAAGTGGTCTATGACCCAGCCAAAGTGAGCTACCAGAAGTTATTGGATGCCTTTTGGCATAATGTCGATCCGCTCACGCCGAACGCACAGTTCTGCGACCACGGCAGCCAGTATCGCTCCGCCGTTTTCTTTCAGACCGACGAAGAGAAACGGGCGGCGGACACCTCCAAACAGTCGATCGAGCAATCGAGTCGATTCACAGAGCCGATCGTTACGCAGATTGTGCCGGCTGCTCAGTTCTATCCCGCCGAGGAGTACCATCAGGACTTCTACAAGAAGAACCCCCTCCGCTACAAACTCTACAAATACAATTGCGGGCGCACCAGTCGGTTGGAAGAGTTATGGGAAAAATCGTAACGTCAGCCGGGCGTCTTCTCCCATCCTCCTGACGCTTCAGAAGATTCGCGCGACAAGCTTCCCCCGCTCGGTGTATATTTCTGGCCCTAAAGAACCGGTGCCAACCCCTTTGCCTAATGAGGTGCGGTCCGTGAAACGTCCGATCAGACAATCGACCGGAAAACCAGTGATAGGTGTCATGGGTCCGGCCAAGGCCGGCATCCGAGAATTGGCCGACGCCAACATCTTGGGAGAACTCATCGCACGGCAAGGCTGGGTGGTGTTGACCGGAGGGCGCGCGAGCGGTGTGATGGACGCAGCCAGCGAGGGGGCGAAGTCGGTGCCAGGCAGCTTGACGATCGGGATCCTGCCGGATGGCAAGGCCCGAGTGTCTCGATATGTGGACGTGGCGATTGTTACGGACCTGGGCCAAGCGCGCAACAACGTGAACGTCATGTCGAGCGATATCATCGTGGCCTGTGGGCTCGGCGGCACTGGCACGGTCTCAGAAGTTGCGCTGGCGCTGAAGGCAAAGAAGATCGTGATTCTGTTGGGAGCTGACAAGGATGGAGTGGGCTTGTTCAAAAATCTCGCGCCGCATCTTGTCCATGCCGCCGCCTCACCCGAAGAAGCGGTCAGGCTGATCCGCGATCTGCTCTAGCCCATGACGCGTGCTGTGCGAGACAGGCGAGCCCGCCCGCCGTCAGGCTTGTCGCAGCGGCGTATCGGCGGTTGCAGTAGTAGTCTTCGTGAGTAATGAGGGTTAGAGCTTGGCGTTCATAATAATGGCTCGTATTCGCTCTCGTTGGGCCGACCTGATCTCTGTGAACTCGAGACCGAAATTGTGACCACTCACCCACCGCACCATGGCCCCGTCAATACGCACAGGCCACTGCTGGTCCTGAAGGAACAGGGACAGGCGGAGCGTCAGGCCGACCTGCACCTCGGTAAGAGACGTTGCCTGACACCCTCCTGTGGAGAGATCGAGGATCGTCGCCTCCCCCTCGAAGTCATCTTCTCCAAAAAAGAATAGACGGCAACTCAGTCGGAGGCGACGGCCCCGACGTTCCGCCATCGAGGCCTCGTGGTCCGGGCTTGCAGCTCGGCTGTAGCTGGGGTCTTGCGGGGCCACGGATCACGTCCTCTCTCTCAATCACCAGGAGGAGAATATAGATCGACCTTACCACAACTGTTCCAAATAAGTTGTCGGCGCACCTTCCTCAATAGGAGTCAATCAGGCGAGGGGCCAACAGGATTCTGATCATAGTATAGCCCATTAATTCATATCTTTTATATCTGGCGGTTTCAAGCTTCCAGTGTCCCGGGTTATTGATGGAAGAGAAGTTCATAAACTACCAAGGGAGTGGCCCGGTTGAGACATTTCCGCGGTTGGATATTGAGGCGATGGACAATGGAGTTTAGTTCGCGCCGTGTGCCTCCGACGAGGCGGTGCGCTTGGGCAAGTACCGGCGCAGCAGCCTATCGACGTCATGTTGGGGATCTGGCCGCGTCGATCCGTCCTCCGCGGCCGAGGGCAGCCAGCAGTTCACTGCACAGGGCCTCCGCATGGCAGCATATAAATCCCCACAAAGATTGTCTCAGACGAGAAGTGCTTCCCCACATCGTCAGGACACGCGCGTTTGAGACGACCGGCAATCTGCTCAGGGCGACCCGCCCTCAGCCAGGAGTGTGGGCGGCCGCCGTGGCTGATGGGGTCCCAGGCTGGCGTTAACGTTTGGGCTGTGCATGCTCGATGGGGAGACGGCCCCGCGCCCTGTTGAGGGGCATACGCCCCAATACCTTGCAACAGGTTCTCGGATAGCCTGCACAATTAGGTAGAAATGTGGACGCTTACGATCATAAGGGACATACTGCTCAATGTCCTGATCATAATTGATACGGCGCCGCATCGAGGCGGAAAGAATGCATGACCACGTCTGAAGCAAAGGTGCGCCACTCCTATTCCTGGCTCCCCATGCTCGTCATGGTGATGACGGTCGTGACGCTGGCCATCGGCGGACTCGCGCTCCGCTACATCGAGACCCACATGGTTGCCACAGCCGGAGAAACCCTCGCCCTGACCACCGCTGAAGTCTCGGACAAACTGGACCGATTTCTTTCCGAACGGCATGGCGATGTGCTGATGCTTGGGCGGGCGATCAGCGCGCGGCCACAGGATCGGGAGTTTCAGTCTGCCTATGTCGCTTGGATGAAGACCGCGTACCCGGATTACTTGTGGATTGGCGCCACGAACGAACATGGCCAGATCGTGGTCGCCACCGACCAGGCCACGGTAGGGCGGGACTATAGTGCCCAACCCTGGTTTCAGACTGTGCGAAACGGGCGAGCGTTCCATGTGGGGGACGTGGAGCCATTTGCCGTGACGGGCGGCGGGGACACCATAGCCTTTACGGCTCCCATCACCGGACCGAATGGAGAGTTTCTGGGGGCCGTGACGACGCGGGTGGGGACGCCGGCGTTGGAAACCCTCGTGGCGGGGACCCTTCTGGCTTTCCGGCAGCAGAAGGATTTCTTGGGAGCGATAGAGTACCAGTTCATGACGGAGAAGGGGGTGGCCTTTATTGATTCGGATCTCCTGCATAAAGGCTTGGTGAATCTCAAACAACTCGGCCTCCCGTCGGCACTGTTAAGCGAACGGTCCCCGTTCGGTTACGTCGAGGAGGAGCACCTGCGTCGCCACGTGCCGGTCATCACTGGCTATGCCAGGACTCGAGTCCCTGGCGTGCTTGATGGTATGCATTGGACGGTGTTGATGCGTATGGATCGACGCGACGTGCTGGCGCCGATTCGAGCAGTCCTCTGGAAGCTTGGCCTGGCTGGCGTCGTGGTGGTGGTGCCCACGTTTGGATTGTTGTTGTGGACCATGAGACGCGTGCGGAGGGAATATCTGTTCGTGGAGCAGGAGCGTGCGCTCGCCAGAGACGCCGAAACGTCGCTGCGCGAAAGCGAAGCCCACACGCGGCACATCGTCGAGATGGCACTCGACGGTTTCATCGGGATGGATGCCGCGGGCGTCATTACCGACTGGAATGTCCAAGCCGAACAGATGTTCGGCTGGCCCCGGCACGAGGCCATGGGGCGACTCCTTTCTACTACCATTATCCCGGCACAACATCGGGAAGCTGATGAACGTGGTTTGCCGTCCTTCCTCGCCACCGGCGACGGCCCGATCATGCACACGCGGATCGAGCTCACGGCCTGCCACCGGGATGGGCATGAGTTCCCCGTGGAGCTGGCAATCTCGTCGGCCCCGGAGCAGGAAGGGACCCACACGTTCAGCGCATTCGTGCGGGATCTCTCGATGCAGAAGCGGACGGAAGAGCGCGTGTCCACGCAACACAGTACGACTCAGATACTGGCCGAGTCGGAGACTCTCGGGGACGCGATGCCGAAGATCCTTCGCACCGTCTGCGAGCTCTCACGGTGGGATCTTGGCGCTCTGTGGCTCGTGAACAACGACACGGGCGTCCTCAGTTGCGTGGAGATCTGGTGCCAACCCTCCGTGGAAGTGACAGAGTTCCCACGGATGACCATGCAGACCGTCCTTACGCGTGGCCAAGGCCTGCCCGGGCGGGTGTGGGAAAATGGTGAATCAGTCTGGATCCCCGATCTGGGGCAGGACACCGATTTCCCCCGCGCTCCGTTCGCCGCACAGGCGAATCTCCACGGCGCCTTCGCCTTTCCCATCGGGGTCAACGAAAAGGTACAGGGGGTGATGGAATTCTTCAGCCATGAGACCCGCCCCCCTGATGATGAACTGCTGCAGATATTCGTCACCGTCGGCAGTCAGATGGTTCAGTTCATCGAACGGAAACGGGCGGAGGCCACCGTCCACATGTACGCGAAGGAGCTTGAGCAGAAAAACCGCAGCCTCGATCTCGCGTTGGTCGACGCGCAGGCCGCCACGCAAGCCAAGTCCTCCTTTCTAGCCGTCATGAGCCATGAGATTCGCACGCCGATGAACGGGGTGATCGGTATGACGGGGCTGTTGCTCGATACGGACCTGACGGAGGAGCAGCGGGACTACGCGGACACTGTGCGGCGCTCCGGAGAGCATTTACTCGACATCGTCAACGACATCCTGGACTTCTCGAAGATCGAAGCAGGCAAACTGGACCTGGAGGTCATCGACTACAATCTCCGGACCCTGGTGGAAGATGTGACCGCGTTGCTGGCGCAACGGGCCTTCGCCAAGGGCCTGGAGCTGGGCATGCTGGTGCAGCCGCAGGTCCCGACGGCCGTGCGGGGCGACCCGGGGCGGGTGCGGCAGATTCTGACCAACCTGGTGGGCAATGCCATCAAGTTCACCGAGCAGGGGGAGGTGGTAGTGCGTGTCGGGCTGGACGAGTCGGCGGGCGTCCTCCCGGAGGGCACGGTGGGGCTGCGGTTCGACGTCAGCGACACCGGCATCGGGATGACGCCCGCGCAATGTGCGAACCTGTTTCACTCCTTCTCCCAGGCGGATAGTTCCACGACCCGCAAATACGGCGGGACAGGGCTGGGCCTGGCGATTTCCAAACGGCTTGCGGAACGCATGCAGGGCACGATCGGCGTCGAGAGTACGCCGGGACAGGGCTCCCGCTTCTGGTTCACCATCCAGTTGGTCTGCCAGACAGAGCTGGCCGTTCCGCCGCTTCCCTCCTGGGCTGTCTTACAGCATCGCCGGGTGCTGATCGTGGACGACAACGCCACCAACCGGACCATTCTGGAGCAGCAAATGCTGACGCGGGGCATGTTGCCCGAGACGGTGGCGGATGGGCCACAGGCGCTCATGCGGCTGCGGATTGCGGCGGAGTCGGGAGCCCCGTTCGATCTGGCGATTCTTGATATGCAGATGCCGGGGCTGGATGGGTTGGACGTCGCACGGCTGATCAAGGCCGATCCGGCCCTGGCCATGCTGCGGCTCGTCCTGTTCACCTCCTTTAGCTATCGTGGCGCCGCCCAGGCCGCCCAAGCGGCCGGCTTCGACGCCTTCCTGACGAAGCCGATCCGTCAAGCGCACCTCTATGATTGTCTCAGTTTGGTCGTGCATGGCACGCCGCCGCTCCCAGAGTCTGCCGGTCCCTCCGTTACTCCTCTGATCACCCGTCATACGGTGACGGAGGCGAACGCCGCTCAGAGGGGACGAGTGCTGGTGGTGGAGGATAATAGGGTGAACCAGAAGGTGGCGGCTAAGATGTTGGAGCGCGCGGGCTACCGCGTCGATGTCGTGGCGAATGGTCGGGAGGCGGTGGAGGTGGTCGCGCAGATTGCCTATGCACTGGTCTTCATGGATTGCCAGATGCCGGAGATGGATGGTTATGAGGCGACGCGAGCCATCCGTCAGCGCGAGGCGAAGGGCCAGGGGCCAGAGACACACACAGACGCAGCCGGCTCTGGCCTCTTGTCTCCTGTCTCGGGCCACGTACCGATCATCGCCATGACGGCCAATGCGATGCGGGGCGATCGCGAGACCTGTCTGGCGGCAGGCATGGATGACTATATCGCCAAACCCATTCGGCGCGAAGATCTGGAAGCTATCCTGGCGCGGTGGCAACCGGACCGAGCTGGTTCGTCCGCCGAGCGGCCGGCATCCCACTCCAAGAAGAATGGGGACGGAGCCACTTCTGTCGACCAGGCGGTGCTGACGGATCTGTGGCAGCTCGATGACACCGGCGAGCTGCTCAGGACGCTCATTACACTGTTTCTGGACGAGACGCCTCAACACTTGGCCGTGATGCAGGCGGCGTGCTGTCGGGCCGACGCGACGGCGCTGGCGGAGGCGGCCCACAGGCTGAAGGGCTCCAGCGGCAACCTCGGCGCCGGGCTGATGCTACAGCTCTGTGGTGAGCTGCAAACCCTCGGCCGGGCCCATGAGCTGACGACGGCGGGCGACCGTCTCGCCCAGCTCGAGGCGGAGTTTGCGCGCGTGCGTACGCTCTTGTTGCAGGAGCAAGACCGGCTCCTCTCCGTCCGTCCGCAGCGTGCTTCATAAGAAAGGGAGTGGGCCGCATGGCAAAGAAAAAAATCCTGGTGATCGACGACGCGGCTGATACGCGCCTGCTGGTGAGCGCGCGCCTCCAGAAACACGGGTACGAGACGGTTTTCGCGGTCGATGCGCTGCAGGCGATCGCCGTCGCGCGGCAGACCAAGCCCGCGGCCATCATTCTCGATCTGGGATTGCCGGGCGGCAACGGACTCCTCGTGCTGCAACGGTTGAAGAGCAATACTGCACTCGCCAGTATTCCGGTGATCATTCTGACGGCCGACGGGTCTCCAGAAAGCAAAGTGAAAGGACTGGAAGCAGGCGCCGCGGCCTTTCTGCACAAGCCCGCGCAGGAGGAGGCTCTGATCGCCGCGGTAGCGTGTGCGGTCGGCGACGTGGCGGAATGTCCGATCACCGAGGCGCAGTTGCCGAGCTGAATGGACAGTTCCGGTTGTGCCGGTTTCCAGAGCTGAACACTGACCCTCTTCCTGGTCGAATCTCCCACTACGCCCCCTCCATTCACCCGCGGCTCCATGTCCTGTTCCTCATCTATGGAATGGCTTGCAGGAGTCGATTCGCGGTACTCATGACGTTGCTGGTCCGGTGGGCGGCTGTGCAGACAGGGATAAGGCAGTGAGTCTGAATACCTGAACTACTTGGCGGCAGGCAGTTCCGAGTCCTCTTCGTCAGCCGGTGCGGTGAGGACGCTGGCACCAGGCTTACAGGCTGATTCCGGGTAACAGGGCGGAATCTCACGAGCGACACTTTGATCGTTCGATTTCACGTCGGTCACCGCTTCTGCGACGACGGTTCCCGGGATATACATGGAGAGGACGCTGACTATCGGAGGATCAGACGGCTCGTGAAGATACCAGGGTATGGCCGAATCGCGGTTGAACGACGGGATGAATCCGAAATTCGCGAAGGGATTGTTGCTTACAATAATGGGGCAGCCGTTGAAGCAAACGAGCCCGGGCGGCACGTTCAAGAGGGTCAGTGCATTGCCCGGGAACACGATGCCGGTGAGGAAGGCCGAAATCCCCGCGACGGCGGTGGTCGCACGAATACTCAGCGTGCCCGGATTGACGTTGACCGTCACCGGTGCCACGCTCGTGCCCACGACTCCGTTGAAAGCTTGCAGCGTCGAGTTCGCGCCGGCCGTCAGGTTCGTTCCTGAACCAGCCGCGCTGAAGACGGACCCTCCATTTGCGCTGACGTTTACCCCTCCACCAGTGCTGAGCGATCCCAGCGTCACATTTGTTCCGGCGTTGTAGGTCACCGCACCAGTTCCACTGGTCGTGGTGGCTGTTCCTGCCATAGTGATGGCACCACCGGTGGCGGTGACGGACACGGGATTTGCACCACTGGCCGTCAGGCTAGCGTTTTGATTGACGCTGTTGGCTGCCGTTAGCACAATCGGACCACCGGTGACTGAGACGGATGCGGTTGCCAAGGTGATCGCGCCGGTCGTCAGCGTGAGATTGCCACCCACGGTTGCGCCGTTCAATGTGGTGATGCCGGTTCCAGCTGATTGAAGCAGATTCCCTGTCGTCGTCACGTTGTTTCCGAACGTCACGTTTCCAGCGTTGGAAACCGTCATGTCCGTGAGCGGCGTGAGTCCGCCGACGGTACCGGTGATCGCGATGTTGCCAGTGCCGACATTGAGCGTAAGACTCTGCGCGCCGTTCACGGTGTTGTTGAACGTAATGGCTTGATTACCGGAACTCGTTAAGGTCGTCGTGCCTGTTAATGCCACGGCATCGGTATAGGTTTGCGTTCCGATGGTGCTAAACGCGCCGGTGAGATTTGTTGTTCCGCCGTTGCTGGTGCTCAGATTGTTGATGCCGGTAAAATTGGCGCCGTTGATCGTCGTGGTCCCGCTGAAGTTCAACGCCAGATCGAACCCGCTGCCGGTTACGGTGGAGCCAAACGTCGGTGTCGTGCCGGTCATGATGGTATCGGCACCGAGTGTGACGGCATCGTTATAGGTCTGGGCGCCGGTGGTCGTGACGTTTCCGCCGACTCGCACGGATCCTGAGGCATCCGTCGTGAGCGAAGCAAGCTGGGTCGTATCGCCCACTGCGCCGGTGAACGTGGTCTGACCGTTGGTGTTCACCGCCAGTGTGCGGGCTGCGGCGTTGCCGTTGATCGTGCTTCCAAACGTGACGGTGCCACCGCTACCCACCCCCGCACTGCCACCGCTGGCAGTTACAGTCGTATTTGCCGATAACAGTGCTGCGTCGGAGACTGTGACGTTGCCACCGTTTCCAGCGGTGCCAGTTCCGAAACGGTTTCCGCCGGTCGCCGTGATATTCGCATGTGTAACGGTGGGGGTTGCGCCGCCTGCACCTAGGGAAACTGTTCCTCCGTTGCCGCCATTCGCATTTCCGGCCAGCCCGTTGCCTCCGATTGCTGAAATGGCTCCGACCATGACGTTGCCTCCGGTCGAACTCACGTTCACGGTGGCTCCGCCCCCGCCCGCCTGGTCGGCCCCGTTGCCATTACTGCCAGTGGCGGTGAGCGTCGTCGCGGTGACGTTGCCGGCGCTGGCCACGGTCCCGGTCCCGGCATTGCGGCCGGCGGTGTTGGCATTGGCCGTGCCGCCGGAGGTGGTGAGGGTGGTGAGGGTGGTCGTTCCGCTGGTGGAGGTCACGGCAAGGGTACCGCTTGTGCCGTTGGCGCCCCCCGTCGTCGTCAGGGCCCCGGAGTTCACCGTGGTGCCAGTCAGTGTCACGGACCCTGCCGCTCCGCCCGTTCCCGTGCCGGTGGCGGCGCCAGTCGAAGCCGTCACCCCGGCAGTTGTGGTGAGCGTGCCGGTGCCAGTGCTCGAGACCAGGCCCGCGCCGCCGCCAGCCTGATCCGTGCCGACCGCGGCCCCGCCGCTGGCCGTGATCAATCCGGTGACCGTGCGGTCTACCCCCGTGATCGTGACAGTGCCGCCGGCTGCGCCGGCATGCGTGCCGCCGGCCACGGCCGCACCACCCGTCGTGGTGATCGTACTTGTGACGTTGACGTTGCTCGCCGAGTTGAGCACAACGGCTCCCCCTGCGCCTTTGGTGCCGCCGCTCGTATTAATGGCGGCGGTTTGCAAGACGGCGCCCCCGGTGGCGTTGTTCTGGGTGACGGTCACACTTCCTGCGGTGCCCCCTGCGCCGGTGCCGATCGCATTCCCTGTGCGCGTCGTCAACGCGCCGGTGGTGAGGTCGCCGGTCGTCGTGGAATTGTTCGTGAGACTGATTACCCCGCCGGTGCCACCAGCGGCGTTTCCAGCCAGCCCGTTGCCGCCGCTCGCGGTCAGGGCTCCGGCCGAAAGATTCATGGCTCCGTTAGACGTCACGGTAATATTGCCTGCGTGGCCGCCGGCTTGGTCCGCGCCATTTCCCGCGCTGCCTGAAGTGGTGATGGCACCCGTTGTTGTGATCGTCGTACCGGAGAGATTCACCGCGCCGCCTGTGCGACCTGTGGTCCCGACGAGCGCGGTACCACCGGTTGTCTGGATGGTGGACGCGGCGGAGAACTGGAGTGCTCCTGCCGACGAGAGGGTCACAGCCCCGCCCGTGCCGTTTGATCCACCGACAGTGTTGATCGCCCCAGTCTGCAAGAACGCTCCGGCGGCACTGTTCGTGGCGCTGACCGACCCCGCTGCTGACGCTCCGGTGCCAATCGCGTTCCCGGCACTCGCTGTGATCGTACCCAGGGACACATTTCCTGCACCACTGTTCGTCACGGAGATTGTCCCGCCCGTCCCACCGTTCGCCGTCCCTGTTCCCGCAGTGCCGCCGCTCGCCGCTACGTTCCCTGTCGTGACCCCGCCGGTCGAGGTCACTTGGATGGTTCCACCATTCCCGCCGAATTGGTTTGCCCCATTCCCGGCGGATCCAGTGGCGGTCACGATTCCCGTCGTCACGCCAACCCCAGAAATGTTTACCGTTCCTCCGGCACGCCCAGGATTGCTGGCACTGGCCGCGCCCCCGGTTGCTGTGATTGCCCCTGCCAGATTCACGGCTCCTGTTGCGTTGATCGTGACGTTACCGGCGTTTTGGTCGCCCAATCCGGTAGTGATGATCGTTCCCGCTGCGATGCTGGTCACTCCGACTCCCGAGAGTTGAACTCCACCGAGCCGCGCCGATATCGCGGCGTTAATGGCGATATTCCCACCGCCAATCCCGTCTTGGTTTGCAATGAGCCGGAGAATGCCCAAGCCGGTCGAGGAGATACCCGCGTTCACGGTGATGTCGTTGTGTGCACGAAGTTCGAGGAAGTTTCCGCTTGCCCACGAGACGGCATTCGACACGGTGATGTTACCGGCACCGCCGAACGGGCTCGTCGTATCGACGATGACATTGTTGGTGCCGAGCGCCGTCTGCAACGTCGTCACGTTCAAATTCGAGGTCAGTGCGGTTCCTGTGAAGGTTGGCCCGGCGCTGATATTCGAGTCCGCTGCCGTGGAAATCGTAATGTCACTCGGGTCCAGCAGAAGGGTTCCCGTTCGACCGACTGGTGCGGAGGTATCTACGCGCCCGGTGAAGTCGAGCGTGTTTTTGCCCGACACTTCGACGAAGCCGCCGTTGCCGCCTGATAGTCCGCCTTTCGCCGAAATGTTTCCGGCGTAGCTTGTATGCCCGTCCGCCCAGACGATGACCCTGCCGCCGTCACCCTGAGTGATCGCGTCGGCGTTGATTGACGCACTGGCTGCCACGACGGTCGTCGTGGCGTTGGGCTCTGATCCCGCGCCTTGGTAATTTCCTCCGACAAGCACGCGGCCCCCACCGACATCACCGGAGACGTTGATATTCGCGGAGTCTCTGAGTTGAACGGATTGTCCGAGTACTGAAACTTGCCCACCTTTCTGACTGGTTGAGAGGCCAGATGCATCCAGGGTTCCCGCGACTTGTACAAGGCCGCTGTTTCCGCCGTCCAGCTGAACCACTCCCTCGTGGTTCACGAGACTCCTGGCCCGGATCACGCCGCTCTGATTGACGACGGAAGAGAAGATGTCGCCGGAGGCCTTAGCCGACAAAATTACTTGTCCGCCATCTGCCTGAATGGTGCCGCTGTTGCTCACGGCAGAGCTGAGGGGTGTGCCGTCGTGTCCTGTGACCAGATTGAGGATCTTGCCGCTGATGGCATAGTTAATAAGGCCGTCTCCCATCAAGTCGACCGTCACCGTCTTGCCCGAGGCTAAGACGGCGGTGCCGAGGTTGGCGACGATTATTCCCTCGTTCGACACTCCGGGTGCCGCGAGCACGACGAAGCCATGATCGGACACCTGGATCGTGCCCTGGTTCACCACAGACTTGAGACTCTTGAGCGGATCTTGGGCAAAGAGATACCGCCCAGCCATGAAATCGTCATCACGAATTTGCAGCGTCGTGGCGAGCAAGCCACCGACGTTGATCTGGGCTCCGGATCCGAAGAGGATGCCGTTCGGATTGACGAGGAAAATGCGACCGTTCGATTGGAGTTGACCCAGGATGACGGATGGGTCTACCCCAATGACCCGATTGAGGGCAATGGCACTGATCGAGGGCTGGACGAAGTGGACCGCTTCGTTCGCGGCGATGGAAAAGCTGTTCCAGTTCAGAATCGCCTTATCGGTGGCTTGCTGAATCGTGAGGGTCGTGGAATTCGTCTGTTGGATGGTGGCTTGTCCAGCGGCCACTTGGCCATCCGTCGGAAGCGCGGCAGCCAGTGTCGGCAGCAGGATCTGGATAGAAGCCAGCGCCGCACAGTCCGTTCTCCTTCGAGTGCTCCGTCGATGCAGCCTGCGAATGGTCATGTGCCATTTCCTTCAATAAGAAATATGGCATCCCACCGCCAGAACCGCATGCCCCTTAGGGGATCCCTCATAAGAAGGGAGTGCCAGCCGAAGGGGTCGGCTGGCACCATGATTCGGCTGCTGTGTCGAGAATCCCAAGCCATCGTCGTCCTTGCCAGGTGTTTGATCTAGGAGACTCTGGCGTCTAAAAGCGAGTCATTGCTTGTACGTAGAACGTCGGAGAGCGGTCTCCGGCAATGGTCCCGCCGCTGGGTTTGGGGCCAATGGGAAACCCGACGTCGAACCGCACCCTGGCTGAAAAATAGGGCCACTCCGTCTGGAGGCCCACCCCGGTGCCGGTCAAACTGCTCGAGTCCTTTTCGCCAGGCTGGGGGTTGCGTAAGCGTCCCGCCCCATGGTCGATGAAGGCGGCAACTTGGGTTGAGCCGAGCGCCGACGGAAAGAACGGCACGCGCGTTTCAGCCGAAACGGTATAGCCCTCGTCGACAAACCGCTCGCCGAGCTGATAGCCGCGTACCGAATCTGGTCCGCCCAGGAGCATCTGCTCGATGACCACGACCGGCCCTGTCGTGGCTTGCCCGGCGGCTCTGACAACCAGCAGCACGTTGTGACCGAGACTCTGAATGCGGCCGGTATTCAGTGTCGCTTTGGTGAAGCGATTGTCGGTCCCCTGTCTGGTGGTCTGCAGGGCATGGTTATCCATGCCGCCCAACGTTTCCCCCAATCCTTGAAATCCATACAACGAAAAGTAGGTGCGTCCTGACAGGTCGAGGCGATCGTAATGGATGCCGAGTTTGGCCATACGGACCCGGTCGTCTCCGGTGAGAGCTCCCAAGACAAACAGTCGATTGTCTTTCGACGCGAACCCCGCTTCGGCCATCAACGTCTGAAACCGCGTCTTGATGAAGGGGTGGGTCACCGAGATGTCGTATGTTTTGATGGTGCCGCGGATCTGTAACGCGGCCAGCTCGGCCCCCACGTCGAATCGTCCGTTGGATCCCGAGAGGACCAGCTTGGTCCCATGGACACCGATCGGGACGGCATAGGCCAAGGTCTGGAACAGCAGACGGTCCGGATGGTCTCCCATGATCCCGTTGAGATTGAGCGTGGCGCCGTCGAAGAGCACGTTACCGACTTCGATGCCCGCTCCGAACCGGTTTCGCGAGATCGTGTTGAAGCCGTAGTTGTTGTAGTCCAGCGTCGCGTGAATCGGCAGCTTGTCCTCAGCGAGTACATGCACATTGGTTGAGCCGGTCGAGGCGCCCGGCTCCAGCAGGGCAGACACTTTCAGATCGGGATAATCGTTGAGCAGGAGGATCGCTCGCTCCAGCGCCATGTTCCGGACGACATTGTCCTCCATCGCTTGTGCAAAGCTGCCACGAATAAAGTCGGTTGAATAGTGCTGGTTGCCGGTGACGGAGATGTCTCCGACCCGGCCTTCCAGGATGGCGATGGTAACCACGCCGAACCGGAGCTGTTGCTGCGGAACATAGGCCGTCGCGAGGGTGTAACCATTTTGTTTATAGAGATCGGCGACGGCCGTCGCGACCACTTCAAGTTCGGACAATGTTAACGAGCGGCCGACGTAAGGCTGCGTGAGGGCTTCGAGCTCGGCTTGCGCGATCACGGTGTTTCCGTTGAAGGAAAATCCCTTCACGAGCAGGCTGTCAACGGGGGCTGTCGGTTCGGCAAGGCCTGGTGATGAGAGGCCCAACAGGCACATGCTGAGCAAGAGGATTAACCTCCAGCCGGTTCGTCGATGATCAGGATGAGATATCTGGTTCATTGGTTGTCGCTTCACTTTGTCATCCGGCTATGCCAAGATGGCGAGGGGTGACGCGCATCAACATTTGGCAAGGAGGTTGTAGGCTTGTTGAAGTGGATCGTGATCATGAGTCTCGCTTGGGTCTCGTCCGGCTGTGTGATCCACCCGAATCCTTCGTCGGAGCCCCGCACGAAGACGGATTCAGTCGAGGGCCAGCCTCCTCCAGATGTCGAAAAGATAGAATCGCCAAGACGATCCTCCACCACGTGCCCGCCGGCGATGCAAGGGTCTTGCTAGGGGTGTTAGTTCGAGCAAGATCCATGCTGCTTAGGGCCATGTGACCCTACCGTGAAAGGAATACAAGGTCAATGAATTTTAGGATTTTATACGTAGTTGCTCCGCAGCGAGGGATGCCTCTTTCTGCCGCTCTTGCGGACCATCGATCATGACAATCCGAGACGACCTCGCGCGCGCGTTTCATGACACGCAGTCCTTCAAGTGGGACCCGATCAAAGGATTCACCCTGGCATCCGGTCAGACCAGTCCCTTCTATGTCGATTGTCGATCGCTCATGGCCTATCCTGGGTCGCGCCGGCTCGTGGGGCATCTCGCGCATGACGCATTGGCCGGGGTGACGATCGACTGCCTTGGAGGGCTTGAAATCGGCGCGATCTCTCTTGCGACGACGATCTCAGACTATTGTTACGGCGCGACTCCACGCCGGGACTGGCGGACCTTCGTGGTGCGGAAGCAGGCGAAGGATCATGGATTGGGCAAGCTGATAGAAGGAGCCGTGCGGTCAGGAGATCGGGCGCTGATCGTAGACGATGTGTTGACGAGCGGTGGATCCCTGCTGAATGCGATTGCAGCGGCTCGTCAGGCCGGCCTTGTGGTGAGACAGGCGCTCGTGATCGTGGATCGAAAAGAGCAAGAGGGGCGCGCACGCGTCGAACAGGAAGGGGTGTCGCTGATCAGTCTACTGACGATCGACGATCTGACACGACAGCAGGTAGGAACGCACTAGATCCCATAGCCGCTCCGCCGCACTTATTTGCATTGAAATTGAATGCCCCAGCGACGCTCCTGCACGATTTCCTCGGCGCCTTCTACCGGGCTGACCAGGCGGGTCCTGCCTTTGGCCTCCCCTTCGCGCACGATGGTATAGGGTCCGCCGCATTTCTCTTTCAGGAGGGCGAGGGCGTCCTGCCGAAACAATGACAGCATCGATCCTTGCTCTCCCTTGAAGGGATAGGTGACAACCCCTCCGTCGTCCCGTTCCTGAACCAGTTTTGCCCCTTCGGCACAGCCGGCCAAGACGACGACGAGGAGGAGGGCGAGCCTTGACCAGATCTTCATGCGGTCCTTATCATAATCGTATTCGTGAGAGTGCTCCCGGTCGGACGATTCACTTCCCTGTGTGCTGTCAGGAGGCCTCCCATGACCCTGCGCTTTATCATCACTGTCGTCGGTCTATTTTTCCTGTCGGCGCTCTCGATCGGTGGCGTATCAGCCCATCATTCCTACTTGCTCACAGTCCAACAGTTGCATGCCGGGTTGACCAAGGCGCCCGCGATGTCACAGAAGGGCTTCGTCTTGATCGATGTCCGATCTGCGGAAGAACATGCGACAGGATACATTCCCGGAACCGATCTGAACATCGACTTCAGAGAAATTCAAGTTCGGCATCGGGACATCGTGGCCCGGCTGGAGGACCATCTGGTTGTCTATTGCCAGTCCGGCCATCGAGGCAACATTGCGGCAGAAACGCTGGCCGATCTGGGGTATCGTCATGTCTATAACGTCACCGGTAGCATGAATGCCTGGCTTGCAGCAGGTTTTCCGGTTGAAGCGGGGCGCCGCTAGCTGGATGCTGAAAAAGTCCGCCAGCCTGGCTTGTTCATTTGGTCTGTCTTGTTTGTTTGATTGAACAAGACCAACTCATGAACTAAACCAACCGGATAGACCAGATGAATCAGACAAACCAAGAGAGTATTTCCGCAGCCTGCTAGTTCGATGGTCCCCTCCACGATCTCATATGTCCTAGCGAGTCTTGGGGCCTGGCTGGTCTCGACGCGGGCTGATCCCAACCACGGCTGGAAGTCCGATGTGGGTTGAGGTGCTGTCTTCTAACAGGGGTATCCAGGTATGGACCCCGGCCATCTTAGACGTGGCCTGTCTGAGCGCAGGGCTGACGGCGATATCGGAAGAGGACCCTCCATCCATAGCCATAACCTGGCGTAGGGAGGGAAAGGCGTCCTTCAGACATTCTCCGAGAGCATGGAGTGACACCACTTCCGTGGTCTTGAGGATCAGGAGATGCCCATTGTCCTGTTCTGCGACGAGGGTCTGATGTGCGCGTTTCCCGGTTTGGCGCACGCGGACCTTACCTGTCCGGTCAAGGAGCATGAGGGATTGTGCTACTTCTCGATAGGGAGGTTTCCGCTCGTCGAAGGTGTCAAAGGTCAGGTCCAAAACCCCTGCGCGGCGTGCACGATCCTCCGCCGGTTCTGCCACAAACAGTCCCATCCAGGTGGTGTGCTGCTTGCTCCCCAGCGAGTGGCCGTTTCCATAGAGCAGTCCGAGATACGCATAATTCTCGCGGAAGAGCCCGGCATTGAAGACCAGGTCGTGACCGGTTCGCTCTTGCCATTGGCGAATATCGAGCGGGTCCGAGAGACCGTCTTGCTGGTAGTAGTGCACGGTAAAACGATAGCGATCGGGATCGATCTCGACGGCGACTAACGGCGCGACGTCCGGGCATTGTGGGTGAGGATTCCAGACGGAAATGGATAGACCCTCTCCGAGTTGATCCCCTGTGAGGGTCTGAGCCGTCGTCGTCGAGGCTCCGCTGAACAGGACGAAGACGATACCCAGGAGACAACAGGCGGCAGGGGCGAAAGGGAGGGACCAGTGGAAGCTATTGACCTGCACCATAGTGTCTCAGGGGCAAGTATAGAGAGGGCTAGTACGGAGCGTCAAATCGTTCGAGGAGGAGGGGCACCGGCTGCGACGGGAGCCTCGCATGGTCAGTGCGGGGTTTTGGGGGGTGTTGATGGGGAGGCGGCGCCGGTTTTGTCTGCGGGCGTGCTGACATCGAGCAGCGTGCGGACTGCGCGGGCGAGGACCTCAGGCGTGAAGGGTTTTTGCAAGAAACTGCTCGTGCCCTCTTCTTGTCCGGCCATAATACCAACGTCATCCGTATACCCAGATATGAACAGGGTTCGTAAATCCGGCTTGATGACGGAGAGATGCTGTGCCAGTTCACGCCCACCCATGCCCGGCATGACGACGTCGGTCAGGAGGAGTTGTAATGATCCTGCTTGTTGTGTTGCCAGCAAGCAGGCTTCGACCCCGTTCTTGGCTTCTATGACCCGGTAGCCAAGCTTCCGCAGTTCGTCCCGGATGAGTGTACGTACGCTTGGTTCATCCTCCACCAAGAGAATCGTTTCCGTCCCTTTCTGAGTCTGTCCCAAGGGCTGGGTCGGCGCGGTGGTGAGGATGCCGGATTCGACGCTCGGGAAATACAGGTCGAAGCGCGTGCCGTGACCCACTCGACTGGTGACGTCGATGGCACCACCACTCTGGGTGACAATCCCAAACACCGTGGAGAGGCCCAGACCAGTACCCTTCCCCTCTTCCTTCGTGGTGAAGAATGGTTCAAAGATATGGGACTGTGTCTTGCGGTCCATGCCACAGCCGGTATCGCTGACGGACAATCGGACATAGTTACCTGGTGGCAAGGGGGTGACCTGGTAGACCGGACTGCGGGTCAGTTCGACCTGGGCCGTTTCGATCGTGAGCGTTCCGCCCTTCGGCATGGCATCCCGCGCATTGACGACGAGATTGGCCAGGACCTGTTCAAGTTGGGCTTGGTCGGCGCGCAGCCGCCCGTTCGCCGGGTCGAGTGTAGTGACGAGCTGGATGTCCTCGCCGATGAGGCGGCGCAGGAGACTTTCCAGACTCGTGACGGCGGTATTGAGCGACAGAATTTTGGGGTCCAGCGATTGTTTGCTGCTGAACGTGAGCAGTTGTCGGATCAGGGTTGCGGCCTTTTCGCCGGCCTTCAGTGTTTCTTCGGTCTTTCCGCGAAGGGGGTGTTGCGGGCCGAGTTCCTTCAAGAGGACTTGGCTGTAGCCCATGATGACGGTCAGGAGATTGTTGAAGTCATGCGCGATCCCTCCGGCCAACCGGCCCACCGCTTCCATCTTCTGGGAATGCCGAAACTGCTTCTCGCTCTGCCGAAGGGCCTCTTCCGCCCGTTTCCGCTCGGCGCGGTCATCGAGCTCACGGAGTGCACGCTGGACTGAAGGCACCAGTCGTCCGAGCCGTTGCTTGAGCACATAGTCCGTCGCGCCTTGATGCATGGCGTCGATGGCCAGTTCCTCTCCGATGGTGGCCGAGACGAAGAGAAAGGGCACGTCGGGACAGTGCTGACGTGCCAAGGTGAGCGCCGTCATGCCGTCGAAGCCAGGGATCGAATAGTCTGCCAGGATGAGGTCCATCCGGCCTTCTTTGAGGGCCGCCACGAAGGCCTGACGCGTGTCGACGAGTTGCGCCTGACAAGGGATGTTGCTCTCCATCAGGGTGGTCGCAATGAGTTCTGCGTCGACCGGATCGTCCTCGAGGTGAAGTAGGCGGAGCGGGGTTTTCACAGGTCCTTTGTGGGAGGCTACTTGAGTGGGTCAGAGCCTTCGGGGGGCGGTTCGTTGATCACGCCCCAAAAAATGCCAAGCTCTTTCACGGCCGCAATGAAGTGCTGAAACTCAACCGGCTTCACCACGTAGGCGTTCGCGCCCAAGGCATAGCTTTCGGCCAAATCGCGCTCCTCGCGGGAGGACGTGAGCATGACGACGGGAATCGGTTTCAGGTTCACGTCGCTCTTAATCGTTTTCAAGACCTCAAGCCCGTCGATTTTTGGCATCTTGAGATCCAGGAACACGACGACGGGATTACCCTGCTGCCTGGAAGCAAAGATTCCGCGACAATAGAGGTAGTCGAGGACTTCAGCTCCGTCGTGGCAGACCACCACTTTGTCGGCGATATGGTGTTCTTCCATGGCGGCGAGCGTAAGCTCGGCGTCACGCGGGTTATCTTCTGCGAGCAGGATGGGTTTGACCGTGGTCATTTGGGAGACCTCGCGAGCGGGAGCGAAAAGTAGAAGGTGGCCCCTTGGTCCACTGCGCCTTCGGCCCAGGTCCGTCCACCATGCCGGTGGATGATTCGGCGGACGTTTGCGAGGCCAATGCCGGTGCCTTCAAACTCGTCGTTCCGATGGAGGCGCTGAAAGACGCCGAATAACTTGTTTACATACTGCATATCGAATCCCACCCCATTATCACGTACGAACACCTCAGCTTCACCGGAGTTTCGCCTAACGGCGCCGATCTCGATCTTGGTCTCCGGCCTCGTGGCTGTGAATTTCAGCGCATTGGAGATCAGATTCACGAAGACCTGGCGCAACATCGCCGGATCTCCCGACACGTTAGGTAATGGATGCATTGTCCAGGAGATTGTCCGCCCTTGCAAGTCAAGACGTAAATCGTGAAGGACGGTCTTGACGAGTTGATCCAAGTTGACCGTCGTGCGGAGCATGTCCTGGCGACCCATACGGGAAAAGACGAGTAGGTCGTCGATCAGTTGTCCCATCTGCTTCGCGGAGTCTGAAATCGTCTGCAGGTAGCGGCGCGCTTTGTCGTTGAGCGCCTCACCGGCCGCCCTGGACAACAGGGTCGCATACCCGTCGATATGACGAAGCGGGGCGCGCAGGTCATGCGACACGGAATAGCTGAAGGCTTCTAATTCTTTATTGGCGGCTTGGAGCAGCTCGCCCCGGCTTTGCAACTCCGCGGCCACACGGCGTCGTTCGGCGACGTCATGGTGGATCAAAAAATATACGGAGGCCAAGAGGACCAATTGCAGGAAGGCGCCGAGTCCGAGCAGGCCGATCGTATTTTTCGTGCTTCCGGCGGATTGCGCCACGCGGTCATACAGTGCCCGCTGTTCGGCCGTGTCGAGCTCCGTCATCAGGCGCTGGATTCCCTCGATCTCGTTTTTTGCCGCTCCGGCGAGTGCGAGGTGGCGGACGCCTTCATAGCCATGCTTCTCACGTAGGGCGATGGCTCCTGCCTCTGCTCCCAATTGGCTGGCGATGAGCTGTTCGAGTGTCGCTACGCGGGCCTGTTGTTCTGCTCGCTCGTTCGTCAGGCTCCTGAGATACCGAAGGTATTCGGGCATTTGTTCGACCACGGTCCGGTAGGATGTGAGATACGACTCATCGCCGGTGACGAGATAACGCCGGTGGCCACTTTCAGCGGCGCCGAGGGCTTCTCCGACTGAACCGAGCAGCTGGACCAATTCGTGGCTCTTGGTATCGAGCCGGCTATTTTCGATCAAGCCGGCTGTGTTCCGATAGGAGATGGCACTGATGACCACAATGCCGGTAAAGACGAGCCCAAATCCCGCTAGAACGCGTCGCTCAATAGACCAATGGGTGAACCACTTCATGCGTCCGCCGGTTTTGGGGGTCGGGGACGGACTGTTGTCGGAGACCGGCTCCGATCGAGTAGGTGCGGGTGTGGCTGGACGTTCCTGCGAGACGGATTCCATGGTTCAGGTGTGTGCGGGCGTGGGGCTGTAAGCCAATGTCAAGGAAACTGTACCCTCCTCCGGAAGACCCTGCAAGAAATATTTTAGAAGAATACTCGCGGATGCTGTGGAGCCGTTCCCGCTGGCCTTAGCCGCCGAAGGGGATGACGGTCGGAGGAACGGGAAGGGCTGCGGTTGGATCAGCCAAGTTTGAAAACATCAAGAAGGCAGAGACAACCCAGTCAGTGACTGGTTGCGGATAGATGCCGATCGTGAGTGTGCCGGCGAGACAAACGTAGAGCACCACTTTAATCGGGCCCGAAATCTTAAGAGGCGATCGGTCGTGGGGTTCGCTGATGTACATCTTCTTCACGACGATGAGGTAGTAGTACATGGAAATGACGATGTTGATGAGCCCGACAGTGATGAGGACGTAGAGCCCTTCTTTTATGGCCGCGACAAAGATGTACAGTTTGCCGATGAATCCGGCCAGCGGGGGCACTCCGGCCAGCGACAAGAGGAAAATCAGCATCGAAAAGGCAAGAAATGGCGACCGGCGGCCCAGGCCGCTGTAGTCGTCGACCTCTTCACTGCCGATGGCTTCGCTGACGGCGATAACGATGGCCCAGGCGCCGATATTGGCGAACAGATAGGTCAGGAGGTAGAACAACATCGCGTCGCTGCCCATCTTCGTCCCGGTCGCGAGACCGATCAGCAGGTTGCCGATCTGGGCGATACCGGAATAGGCCAAAAGCCGTTTCATGTTCTTTTGGGCGATGGCCACGATGTTGCCGTAGGTCATGGACAAGATTGATACGGCGACAATAAAGAGGGCCCAGATCGGCTTAAAGGTCGCCAAGGCGACGAAGAACATTCTGATGAGGATGGCAAAGGCCGCTGCCTTGGGTGCGATCGAGAGGAACGCCGTCACGGGTGTCGGGGCTCCATGATACGTGTCTGGAATCCACGAGTGGAAGGGCACGGCGCCGATTTTGAATCCTAAGGCGCCAAAAATAAGCAGGAAGCCAATGACCAATCCTGGTGTGGCCTGTACCGCCTGCATATCGGAAAACACCAGTTTGCCTGTTACTCCGTAGACCAGGCTGATGCCATAGGCCAGGAGGCCTGCGGCGAAGATGCCCAGGATGAAAAACTTGATGCCCGCTTCGTTCGAGGCCGTGTCCTCGCGGAGGTACGCTACGAGGACATAGAATCCGATGGTGGAAAATTCCAGGGCGACGAAGACCGACAGCAGGTCGTTCGCGGAAGCCATAAACATCATTCCGAGGGCCGACATGACGACCAGGAAATAATATTCTCCGCGGAAGAACTTGAATCGATGGATGTAATCGATGGAAGCCAGAATGACGAGGATCGTCGACCCGACGATGAACATTTTGAAGAATAGGGCCATCCGGTCAAGGGCGAACATGTTGGCGAAGAGGGATCCGGTGATGCCGGCGATATCGAACCAGGCCAGGCAGCCGAGGGTGGCGACGAGCCCGGCGATGCTGAAATAGGCCAATTGTTCGTTGGGCAGCCGAGGGAACGAGAAATCAATGATCAGGATGAGACACAACCAGGACGTGAGCAGGATTTCCGGTAACAGCAAGAGGAGATCGGAGGAAGAGATGGTGAGGGCGAAAGTCATTCGAGCCCTCGTGAGGGGGGAGGGGTGAGGGG
>Ga0163153_10000489_pt1 | contig 70696 bp, 51 predicted proteins | sample OliLakLV19MP6IB1_FD_148629 | JGI IMG/M metagenome (GOLD analysis project Ga0163153, IMG submission 148629) | Freshwater microbial mat bacterial communities from Lake Vanda, McMurdo Dry Valleys, Antarctica - Oligotrophic Lake LV.19.MP6.IB-1 | ecosystem: Environmental > Aquatic > Freshwater >... | reverse complement strand
ACAATTTAGCGGTCAGCGATCAGCGATCAGCGATCAGTTGAAAATTTTGAGTTAAGTAATTTGTTCCATACCATAATTTACCCAAGACAAACAATTTTACAATTTAGCAATTCAACAATTCAGCGGTCAGCGATCAGCGATCAGCGATCAGTTGAAAATTTTGAGTTAAGTAATTTGTTCCATACCATAATTTACCCAAGACAAACAATTTTACAATTTAGCAATTCAACAATTTAGCGATCAGCGGTCAGCGATCGGTTGAAAATATTGAGTTAAGTAATTTGTTCCATGCCATAATTTACCCAAGACAAACAATTTTACAATTTAGCGATTCAACAATTTTAGCGATCAGCGGTCATTAAAACAATGGATTTTGGAGAGTGATTTGTACTTATTGATTGTTAATTGACTATTAAATGTTGACTAATGTTTTTCACTTCAACATTCCCGATTTTTGAAACCCTACCTGAATTTTTACCTTTTCTCAGAACCTCAATTCCCAACCAGGCTTGCCCACAATCATTGTGAAGGATACAATCCTTTAAAAACAAATCTGCTCCCGGGTGCACAGTGATTTTTGAACCGGATGGCATTGAAACTCTGCCTTGGATAGTGAGTGATCCACCTGGTAAAATTTCCAAATCACTCTCCAGATCGTGGGCCCCCTGCCACTCCACAGTATCCCGGATGGTTATTTTATTTTCCCGGATGTAGCGGCACCAATTTTTAATCAATAAGTTCCTTGCCGGATTGTAAATATTGGACAGGCTTTTATGTATTATCCCGACCTGACACGGCGATAAGGCGCTTTGCCAGGCATTATAATCCATCATATTATTGGAAGTTCTACCGACACATCCGGGTTCCTCAATCACCCAACAATTGTTCGAATGTAATGGAGTATCCTCGCATCCATCGCTCATCCAGGCGTGATACAACCCCAATACATGGCCTACCTCATGATTAAAAGTTCCCCTGACATTCCACTCACTGAGTTTGTTTTCATAGATGCCGGAAATTTTTATGGCATTGCCCAGAGCAATACCAACACAACCCGATTTATAGGTTTTCGATTTGGCACTATCCGGATGGTGCGGCAGGATAAATAGGTTAAGTATAGAATCCAATCCGACCGCATATTTATCAATCACTTCTCCATCAGAATTATTGCGACGCGCCCCCATGTGGATATAATAATACAATTGGTCATCGTAATGGTGGTAGATTCCATCATCACCCGGCCCTAAACCGGTCAATACATATTTTATATTAACCGGTATCACCGGGATCGTATTTTCTGCCGGCAACCACAATTTGATATTGGTATCAAACAGGATTTGCATGACGTGCAACAAATCCCGGACAAAAGTCCTGCTCCGCGGTTCATCAAAATTTTTACTGCTGTCCGAAGAATTCATAAAATGAAAATTCACCCTCAGATACCGGACTGGTGTATGGTGCATGTGGAGGGTGTCCGGAATAAACGCACCCGGGTCAGCAGGAGAAAAAAGTTTTCTTTTCGATGAGACTAAACCGGATCCGGTAACTATATTATCCGGATCTATAAAAGCGGAAATCAATTTTTTAGAACATCCACCAAAAAAAAGAATGGAAAGAATCCAAAAGTATTTCATCGTTAATTGTTCACGGGCATTACATATTTAAACCCCCGCAAATACTGATGACCTGTCCGGTGATGTATTTTGAAGCGTCTGAAGCCAGGAAAGCAGCCAGGTCCGCCACTTCTTCTGCTGAACCAAATCGTTTTATAGCCAGGGAAGCAAAATATTGTTCCTTGGTTTTTTCATCCAGGGCATGAGTCATATCCGTCTCGATAAACCCGGGAGCAATGGCATTGCATCGTATACTCCGGCTACCGATTTCTTTGGCAATTGATTTAGTAAAACCGATCATACCGGCTTTCGACGCGGCATAATTGGCCTGCCCTGCATTGCCAAAGACCCCGACCACCGAAGTCATATTGATGATGGAGCCGGAGCGGGCACTCAGCATCGGCTTAAGTACATGTTTGGTCAGGTTAAAAGCAGATTTGAGATTGATGCGAATCACTTCATCCCATTGTTCTTCCGTCATGCGAAGCATCAGGGTATCTTTGGTAATCCCCGCATTATTGATCAATATATCGATCTTGCCAAAATCGGTGAGCACTTGTTTAATCAGGTGCTCCGCCTGACTAAAAGAAGCCGCATCGGATTGATAAGCTATCACCTTGGCCGGACTGAGAGAAGCCGTCAGCGCATTGGCCTTTTCGGAAGATGAAGAATAGGTAAACGCTACAGAAGCACCGAGGGCAACGAATTTTTTCACCAACGCTTCTCCTATCCCCCTGCTCCCCCCGGTGATTAGTGCCACCTTGTTTTCCAAACTATTCATATTTAAAAATTGCGGTTAAAGATAATAATCCTTTGATTTCAAATTTTGATGATCTGTATATACTCCTTTTAAACAGTCAAAAGTTAAAAAAATATTACCATTTAATCAATCGATCCCAATGAGGTTAAGATCAAGTTAAGCCGTTCGAAAAATGCTCAGGTATGCAACCTGTGTAGTTATTTTTGGTCTTTGGAGTTTTAGTCTTTAACCAGGCTATTTTCCTACTCTTCTTGCATGAAAAATTTCCTGACCGTATTGATTTGGAGTGCCGCCATGTGGATCAGCCCAGCTGTGTTTGCCGCGGATCCTTTGCCCAGGGAATTAAAAGCGATAAAATGTATAGACGTACCTGTGATCGACGGGATACTCAATGATCAGGCCTGGAAACAGGCCTCGGAACTGAATAACCTTGTGGAGTTTCGGCCTCAGATTGGCGAGAAGGAATTGCCTGAGGAACGCACGGTGGCCTTCCTTATGTATAACGACAAAGGCATTTATTTCGGAGGGCACTGTTTTGAAAAATCTGTGGACAATATCTCCAAAGAGCTGGTAGGTCGTGACGGTTTTGGTGCCAATGATTATATCGGCATTATTTTCGACACGTACCAGGACAATATCAATGGTTTCGAATATTTTGTCACTCCCCTGGGTGAACAACGGGATGCCAAGATGTCCCAGGCTGGCAATAGCAATAATAGAGGAGAAGATTTTGGCTGGAATGCCGTATGGACCAGCGCCACTAATATCCACGATAAAGGATGGGATTTTGAAATTTTTATTCCATTTTCGGCCATCCGCTTCGGCAAGGATGAAGTACAGGATTGGGGACTCAATATTACCCGGAGAAGGAGAAAAACAGAAGAACAATTTACCTGGAATCCAATCGATCCTACCAAAAGTGGCTTCCTCACCCAAGAAGGATATTGGAGAGGGTTAGAACATATTAAACCTCCGATACGACTTCAGTTTTCCCCGTATTTTTCCATATATGCCAATCACTATCCTTCTGCTTCACCGGAGATTAAAGACTGGACCAGCCAAATCAATGGTGGCCTGGATATAAAATATGGAATCAATCAGGCATTTACCCTGGATGCTGTACTCATACCGGATTTTGGACAGGTACAAAGTGACAATCAGGTATTAAACCTTTCTCCCTTTGAGGTTAAGTTTAATGAAAACCGAAACTTCTTTAGTGAAGGGACCGAATTATTTAATAAGGGGGGACTGTTTTATTCCAGGAGAATAGGAGGGACCCCACTTCATTTATACCGGGCTTATGATCGGTTGTCCCCGGAAGAACAGGTGATTAAAAATCCTTCCGAATCCAAATTGATCAATGCCTCGAAAATATCAGGGCGCACCCAAAATGGCCTGGGAATCGGCTTTCTGAATGCTATTACCAAAGCCCAATATGCCTTAGTGGAAAATTTTAATTCTTTGGAAACCCGGGAGGAACTAACTAATCCGCTGACGAATTACAATGTAATTGTACTGGACCAGACGTTTAAAAACAATTCGTCCATTTCGCTGATCAATACTAATGTCATGCGGGACGGCCGGGACTACGACAGCAATGTCGGCGCGTTTTTATTTGATTTTAACGATAAATCCAATACCTGGAATGTAAATGGCAAATTCGGTCTTAGTACCTATTTTGATAAAGCATCTGATAACAAACCTGGAAAAAGCCTTAACCTGGGGTTTGGTAAAATAAGCGGCAGGTTTAATTTCAGGCTATGGCAGGAATATGCCGACGCCCGTTACAGTCACAATGACCTGGGTTATTTTACAAACAATAATTATCTGACTTACGGCACTAATATGAGTTACCGGATTGTAAAACCAAAAGGATGGTACAACCGGGTTAATTTTAATTTTAATGCTTCTGGTTCTCATCTCGCTTCCCGGATCGGCAATATTGCGACCAAATACCAGTTTTCCAATTTTAATATGAATATCAATGCCCAGGCAAAAAATTTAATGTTTGTCGGTTTTTTCACTGGTTTTAATCCACAACGCAATGATTTTTATGAACCCAGGGTTGTTGGGCAGTATTTGCGACGTGGATCGAGAGTGCATGGAGGTATATGGTTAGAAACCAATCAGGCAAAAAAATATTCTGTATATACTGAAGTATTTGCAGCCCGGTTTATTAATTTTTACAGCGGTCGATTTATGGAAGCCAATTTGACGCAGACCTATCGTTTCTCTTCAAAGTTTTCTATAAGTTATCAGATGAGTGTGGAACCTGTGCGCGATGGTATTGGCTATGCCAGCCTTCATACTTCCGGCACCGTGGTCATCGGAAAAAGGAACATCCATACCGTTTCCAATGTATTCAGCACCAAATACAATTTTAATACTAAGATGGGCCTTAATCTTCGAGTCAGGCATTATCAAAGCGGGGTCTATGTCAAGTCATTCTATGCTTTACAAGCTGACGGAGGTTTGAACCCAATCAACGATTATAACGAAAACGCGGATCAAAACGTCAATTTTTTTAATGTAGACATGGTATACACCTGGCAATTTGCCCCGGGTAGTTTTTTAAATCTGGTATGGAAAGATGCTGCTTTTACCAGCGAAGACCGGCTTGAATCAAAATATTTCAGAAATCTAAACGGGATATTCGACACCTTGCACAACAACAATCTGTCTTTCAAGGTGATTTATTTCCTGGATTACCTGCAGTTGAAAAAGGGCAACAGCTAATCCGGTTTATTTTTTTTAGCTGTCATTTTTACCCCGTTTTTTTAATGATTTTCCGGTTTATTGACTTCCGGATAGTACGACCTTTATTTATTTCAGATTTGTCCGGATAATCGGGGCGGGATGCCGTCCTCAAATATCGTTGTACCTTTGTGTCTTTGAAACGAGTTGTTTCAACATAATTTTATGGAGTGAATTTATTTGAGTCATTGGGTGTCGACCCCCAGTTAGCCAAAGCCGCCAAGGAGTTGGGCTTTGAAACCCCTACCGAAATACAAGACAAAGCCATCCCACTTTTATTAGCTGGTACCAAGGATTTTATTGGTCTTGCACAGACTGGAACCGGCAAAACGGCTGCTTTTGGCTTGCCTTTATTGCAACTGATTGATTCCACCAAAAAACACCCCCAGGCACTCATTATCTGCCCGACCCGGGAATTGTGCATGCAGATCAGCAAAGACCTGGTCAGCTACAAGAAGCATAAAACGGGTATCAATACCTGTGCCGTCTATGGCGGTGCTTCCATTGTGGATCAGCTCAAGGAAATAAAAAGAGGTGTACAGGTTGTAGTAGCTACTCCGGGGAGATTGATTGATGTCATTGAACGAAAGGCTATAGACTTGTCCCACATCCGATATGTGGTTTTGGATGAAGCAGATGAAATGCTCAATATGGGGTTCCGGGAAGATATTGAATATGTATTGCAACACACGCCTGAGCGGCAAAGTATTTGGTTGTTCAGCGCCACGATGCCGGTTGAAGTGAAGGAAGTATCCAAACGGTTTATGAACAAACCGTTTGAAATCACGATCGGTAAACTCAATACGGCTAATGCCTCCATCGACCATCAGTATTTTATGGTCTTGCACTCCAACCGGTATGAAGCACTTAAACGATTAATCGATTTTAATCCGGGTATCTATGGGATTATTTTTACACGGACCAAATTAGATGCTCAGAATATATCAGAAATGTTGGTTCGCGAAGGCTACGATGTCGAAGCCTTACATGGTGACCTCACCCAGGCCCAGCGCGATAAAGTAATGACCAGGTTCAGAGCCAAACAACTTCAATTGATTATTGCTACGGATGTTGCCGCCAGGGGGATAGACGTCAAAGGCATGTCCCACGTAATCAATTATGAATTGCCGGACGATCCGGAAATATATACGCATCGCAGTGGCCGTACAGGCCGTGCAGGTTTGAGTGGAATTTGTATGAGTATTGTCACTCCCAGGGAAAAAGTAAGAATTGATCAAATTGAACGATTCGTCAAAACACCATTCCATAAACTGGATATTCCTTCAGGCACAGAAGTTTGCCGCAAACAGTTTTTCCATTTCATCGACAAGATGTTTGCCGCAGATGTTACGCACAGCGACTATGATACTTATTTACCGGCTTTAAAAGAAAGATTTGCCAATGTGGACAAAGAAGAAATCCTGAAACGGATGGCAGCCCTTGAGTTTAACCGGTTTCTGCAGTATTATGAAAATGCCGCTGACCTCAATATGAAACGGGAAGATCGGTCGGTGCGGGGAAAAGAAAGGTCCAGAAAAGAAAGCGACGGTGGAAAAAGGAACGGAGATTTTGGTAGGACGGGGATTAAATACAAAAAACTATTTGTCAACCTGGGCCAGAAAGATGGTTTTTACAAAGCCTCCTTTCTGCAATTTATCCTTGACAGCAGCAACCTGAAAAAAGAAACCCTGGGTCGCATTGATATGAAAAACCTCAGCAGCATTATTGAAATCGAAGGTCCTTCAGCGAATAAAATGATCAAGGCCCTCGATGGTAAAATGTATAAGGGCAGGAAGATAAAAATGAATGAGGATTAGATATCGGACAAACCTGGCAGGTTTGACAAGTAACTACAGGACAAACCTGCCATGTTTGTCCGAAGTCCTATACCTTTCATGTTCAGTTATAAAATTCTCCAGACCTCCAAAAAGGGATAAAACTTCTTGTTTTGAAATCATTCCGGGATCATTACCCACTATATTTTGATAAGAAGAATATTCCCAAGATGAATAGTGAGCAGTAAATCCATGATGAATCGGGTTTCGATGAATATAAAGTATAGTCCTTTTGATATCTCCACTGGTAATCTCCAACTTTTTCTTGAAACTTTTTAAAAACAACGACCCTCTTCGATGGAATAATTTATTAAAAGATTTGGTATAGGAATTGAATAAATCGGAAAACCCTTTGAACGTTTTTGCAATCCGATTCTTTCGTCTTGATCAGGAAATGAAAATGATTTGGCATCAGGCAGAATGCCAATACTTCCGATGCCGGAAGTATATATTTCCCAGTTTTCTTCAGGAAAAAATAAAAATTTCCATCATCTATGAACAGGTATTCATATCCATTTGCATGGTTATAGATGTGGTAATAGTGGTTCATGCAATTAAAATTAGGACAAACCTGGCAGGTTTGTCCGGTATTTTCAGGACAAAAACGTGCCAGGTTTGTCCAGCCCTATAACAACTTTGCCTTCGCCCGATACTCATCCAATGCCTCATGCAACCTATCCATGGCAGTATGGTCGCCTACATTATGGGAGGGATGGATATAGAGTTTGACTCCCCGGCCTTCCAAAATTTCAGCTACGGTAATTATGGTCAGCCAAACGGTGGTTACAAACGCTAAGGTGGATACCGGCCCGACTTTGTCTACATGATGTTTTAAGGATACCGCCGCATCTTCCAGCGGTGCACAGGAATCGACTACGATATCAGCCACCTCAAACAAAGACTTACCGGATGAATGCCGGGTCTGTTTTACTTTTGAAGCTTCAGCCGAACCATACGCGATGACCTTCATCCCCCGTCGTTTGGATTCGAGTGCGACGTCGATATTGAGGTTGTTGATCCCGGAATGAGAAAAGATCCACATACAATCGCGGGAATCAAAATCATAACTCCTCATGATTTCCTGGCCATATCCTTCTGTCCGTTCGAGGAATAAAAACTGGTGGATACCCATGTCTCCGGTGATGTGCGTAAAAAACGAAAGTGGTAATTCAATGATCGGATGAAACCCCACAAACCCACCTATCCGGGGATACATTTCTTCCACGGGAATGGTGGCATGTCCACATCCGAAGGTATGGACCCAGCGGCCTGATTCGATACTATCCGCCATGGTCTCCGCTGCCTTCTTGATATGCTCCAATTGGGTGTCCTCGATCACATCCATTATGTGTTTTGCCTGTTTGATCCATTGTAAAGCCAGCATAATTTATATCTTTTAATTTTTTAGTTTATTTTGATTTATCCGGAGAAAGGCAACCAGGAGCAGGAACATGCTTACAATACAAATCCATTGGGCGAAGAGCAAGGTGCCTATACCTTTGCCTTGTATTAAAAAACCCATGATATAATTTATCAGCATATTTCCGGTCAGGGCCAGCGCGAGGGCGATACTAAAAGCCGTGCCTGACCATTGAACAAATAATTCGGCAACATAGCCCAACATGATCGGGAATCCCGCAGCCATACCCATTCCAAGAAGTATAGCCCCTGTAACCAATACGATATACCCCGTGCCCCCATACAAAAAACATACCCCAATGAACTGGAGAATCAGGGAGAGCATAAAAACCCGCGAGCTTGAATACACTTTTAAGGCTTTTCCGAGGATCAAACGCGCTACGGTCAGGGATAAGACTAGGGCAGAGAGTGCAAACAAAGCTTGTTCCCTGTTTAATCCCTTATGATTTTCTATAAAAGTGCTTAACCAGTTGTTGGACAGTCCTTCGTTGCCTGAAGAAAAAAATAAAAAAAAACCTGCCAGCAGTAAGCTCTTCGATTTGATCAATGGCAGTGCCTGGCTCAATGAAAAACCCGTCGCCAATTTAGGTTGGGGAAAACGTATAGAAACAAAAACCAAAACCACCAGTACTATAGCCCACCCTATCCAGGATATGATTTGCTGAGGGCTGAGGTGATTTTTTAAAATATTGATCAGGATGGGCATCGTCATCGCCCCCAGGCCATAAAATACGCCCAGTATGCTGAGATGAGCCCCTTTAGTTTGATCGCTGATGTCTGCTACAAGAGCATTCGTGGCCCCATTTAATACCCCCCCACCCAATCCAATCATGAATACAGAAAGCATCAATAAAGTGGGTTGATTTCCATAGGCGATACTTTCAAAACCAAGGAGTATAATCAACGCATTTGATATCAATAAACCACGATATCCGTATCGATCGGCCACCGGGCCGAAAATCAAAGAACCCGCCAGGATACCCAAAGGCAAAATGGAAAACATCGAACCGGCTTGAATATCTGTTAGTTTATAACGTGTGATCAGCTCCGGAAGAGTAGAACCCAGCGTAATCATTACAATACCAAACAGCAGCATACCCAGGCAGGCTGCAAAAAAAACCTGGCGAGCATTAATCTGTTTCATTTTCCGGTTTCCTGTTTTTATCCGCAAAATAAGCTGCTCCGATGAGGCCGGCTTCATCACCTAGTTGTGAATTTAAAAATTGCACTTGTTGAATACTGATAGGTTGGGCCCATTTTTTTGCTTCTTCATAAATATTGTCAATAAAATGACGGCCCGGACCAAAGACCCCACCACCAAATATGATTTTTTCGGGATTGAATATACTCACCAGATTGGCACAAGCCATACCCCAATATTGAATGGCCTCCTCCAGCACCTGAATGGCAAGCGGATCCCGGGAAGCCCATGAAGTAAAAACTTCTTTGGCGGTAAACGGTTCTGGATTTGAACTCCCCTTTTTTAATTTATATTTTTCACCAGCCTGATAAGCCAGGCCAAAACCAGAGGCATGGGATTCAAAACAACCCCTTTCCTTATAAATAGGTAAATAATCGGGGTTTAAAGCCATCCATCCAACGGCTCCCGCGATATCGTTTTGACCCCTGAGAATTTGACCTTCTACCAGGATACCCGCTCCAATTCCTGTACCTACAGCTAAAAAAATGGCATTCCTGTTCCCTTTTGCAGCACCTTGCCAGATTTCACCCATCAGGTGACAGGACCGATCGCTTTCAATTTCTATTGGGGTATTGGAACCCATCCGGTCGGTCAGGTAAGTTTTTAAGGGGAATTTTTCCCAACCGTTGATATTAGGCGCCCACACCTCCCCTGAACGATAAGCTATCCCCGGTATTGAAATACCTATACCTCCGACCCTGCTATGATGATCAGTGAATGATTTGTCGATCAGCAATTGGATCAATTCATAAATCTTATCAGCTACTTGTGCCCCTTCATCACCCTGCACAGAAAGTTTGGTCTTATAATCCAACTTCCCCTGGTCGCTGACAATCGCCCCGGCCAATTTGGTACCTCCCAGATCAATTCCTATAAAACTATGCAAGGATTTATGATTTAATTATAGGCGATTCATAATTTATTCCTGACCACTAACCACTGCTGACTGCTGACTGCTGATGAACTATCCACTGTCCACTGTCAACTTTCAACTGATGAACTGTCAACTGACGACTAACTGTCCACTTTCAACTGTTGCACTGACGACTGTTCCACTGACGACTGACTACTAATTCACCACCTTCAATACCCAGGCATATTTCCCTTTCAATCTTTTTGGCAGGGTAACCAGATAATCTCCATTGGACAATTGAGTCCACGCCAAAGGTTTTTTAACCCCTAACATTTGTATTTCAGATCCTGATTTTGGAGCAATATCTTTTATCGTAGCCGTCGCTCCGGAAAATTGGTCGGCAATCACAAAAGTATACTGATCATTTTTACTAACCGTAAATTTAAAATGGTCCCCTTCTTTATAATTTTTTCGGCTTTTGGTGTTATAAATAGCCTCTCCATTGGTCTTGAGCCATTTGCCCATCTCTTTTAATCGTTTGACACTTTCACCCGGGATCAACCCTTCGGCAGTCGGCCCAACATTAAGTAAATAATTTCCCCCCTTGGCTGCTACATCGATAAGGTTAGCGACTAATTTATCAGCGGGTTTCCAATTGTGGTCGTTGATTTTGAATCCCCAGGTATCATTCATGGTCATACAGGATTCCCAGTCGTAATCCGATGTGCCTTCCAGAATTTCTTGTTCGGGCGTACCAAAATCACCGGCAGCGTCTTCTGTCTTATTCATACCTTGCATGCCTTTTCTGCCTTTACCCACCCGGTTGTTGATAATCATTTCCTGGTCCAGGTTTTTGATAAAATGGTATAAATCCTTGCCTTGTTCTTCTGTCCATTCCGGTATCCATTCTCCATCAAACCACATTACACCGGGGTTGTATTTGGAGATCAATTCCTGAATTTGCGGTTTTAAATAGGTTTCCCTGTATTTGTTCCAGTCCGGATTTTCCGTGTTTTGATGAGGATAATCTTTTTTGGATTCCGCATCCGGCTGATGCCAATCCATGATTGAATGGTAAAAACACAATCGGATGCCTCCAGCTTTACAAGCATCGTTTAATTCCTTCAGAATATCTCTTTTAAATGGTGCTGCGTCCATGATATCGTATTCCGTAACCTGAGAATCCCAGAGGCTAAATCCATCGTGGTGTTTAGATGTGATGACAATATATTTGACACCGGCTTGTTTGGCTATGTCAACCCATTTTTTAGCATCAAATTTTACAGGATTAAACTGGGCCACATAACCTTCATATTCCGGGATTGGAATTTTGGCGTTGTGCATGATCCATTCACCGATGCCTTTAACCTCGGTGCCCTTATATACACCAGCAGGTATAGCATAAGCGCCCCAATGAATAAACATTCCGAAACCCGCGTCCCTCCACCAGGACATTCTGCGATCCCGCTCGGCTTTTGATTCCTGAGTCTGGGCTGACAAGGACAAACTGATCAGGCATATAAAAAGAGTCACTAATTTTTTCATATTCACTTTAAATTACACTACTAAGATAGTGAGAATAAGATGATTGCGGTTGAAGAGGAAAAAAGTTCAGCTTTTGTACACAATCTCCACTTGCCCCGTGACCAACCTGGATACCGGACATTTGGGCAATAGGCTGATCATTCTGGATTTTTGCTCTTCATCCAAAGGGCCTTCCAATTCTAAATGCTGATGGATCCTGTGGAATACGCCAGTGCCGCCTTTAATTTCTTCCAACCTCAGGGTTAATATGATTTTTTCTACAGGCCATTGTTTGCGGTTGGCGTACATCCGGAGGGTCACCACCCCGCAGGTCCCTACAGCGGATAAAAGCAATTCGCCGGGGGAAGGCCCTGTATCACCGCCGTTATTGTGTTCAGGCTCATCCGCATACCAGGTATGCAGACCATTGCTGCAGGAGCAGCGGAAAGGCTGGTCCTGAGATTCAATACTGACTATTCTGGCCATACTATTAATTTAAAAATGGATTATAAATACGCTCATGACCTATGGTCGTTGTGGGGCCATGTCCCGGGTATACTTTTACATCATCCGGCAATTTTAATATTTTCCCGTGGATGTGCTGCAGAAGCTGCTGATGGTTGCCGCCGGGCAAATCAGTTCGTCCTATGGATTCAAAAAAAATAACATCGCCGGCTATCAATATTTTTTGACCGGGATCATACATACAAATACTGGCCGGAGAATGTCCGGGAGCTGAGATTAATTGCCAGCACACTTCACCACAACAGATTTCTTCACCTTCCTGCATCAAAAAATCAGGTTCCGGAGAGGGTTCTGCCTGTACGCCATACATCTGGGCCACCGATATCAATCGAGCCAAAACCATCTCTTCGCCTTTGGGAATCCCAAGTGGTATCCCATACATATCCTTGCACCATTTATTGCCCAGCACATGGTCGATATGACAATGGGTATTGATGATTTGGGTAGGGTTGAGTTGGTGGCTTTTGATAAAAACTTCCAATTTTTTCCTTTCATTGCCGTCGCTTACCCCGGGATCTATGATCAGGCAACTGCCATCCTCTTCGGCCAGCAGATAGGTATTTTCGCTGAACGCATTAAAGATAAAAGAATGAATTTGAGTCATTTGGTGATGTAAAGGAAATACATTTTTACGATCCTTGCTAAACGGTTTATTTCGAAGGCCGGTGCTTTAAAAATAAAGTATGGAAATGGGTATCTTGAGCGCATGAAATATTTACTGGTGGTTTTATGGATGGGTTTGGTCTTGCAGCCATCGAACCGGCTGGTGGCGCAAGCCGACGCCAGGATAGAAAATTTGGTGCTTGGGCTTTCTGCTGAAAAATTCAATTATATGAATCCCGGGAAATTGGATAAGCTTAAACCTCTGCTCGATGAAAATCTGATTTTTATTCATTCCAATGGACTGACTGAAACCAAAGAACAAATGGTACAAAATCTGACAGATGGTAAATGGAATCTGCGGGGAGTAGAAGTAAAAGAAGCCTCCGTCCGGGTATTTAAAAACAATACAGCGATTATAACAGGAAAAGCATTGTTTCACGCAACTGCAGCTGGCAAAGATGTGGACCTCGATTTATATTATACCGAAATCTGGATGTTGGTCAATAAAAGCTGGTTATTGACCAGCCGGCATGCGCTCAAACTCTGAAGCGCGCTATTATAAAAAAACTCCCATGAGAAATCCATATCTCAATTTGCTTGGGACAGCGTGGAGATATGCCCGAGAAGAAAAAAAAAGATACCTCACTGTCTATAGTTTTTTTTCGATCACCAGCCTGATCAATGCCTCCAGGCCACTATTGTATGGTTGGTTTATTCCTGGTTTGGAGACTCAGGGTATTGCCATATTGAAACATTCCTGGATGTACATTTAGGCTTATATAGGTTTGAATTTTTTAGAGTAGTTGTTTCATGGACCGGCACGGGTAATGGAACGCAGCCTGGCTTTTAACCTGGGTAGAAATTTTAAGATGGAATTGTATCACCAGGCCTTGAACCTCCCGGTCAAATGGCACCAGGACCACCATAGCGGGGTGATCATCAACCGGATCCGTAAAGCCTATGAAGCGCTAAAAGAATTTTTCCAGGACGGTTTTATGTTTTTTTATGGCTTCTCCAAATTCATCTGGTCATTTGCCGCCATGCTATTTTTTTCCCCTTTATTTGGGGGCCTGGGATTATTATTGGGTATAGTGACCATCTGGATCATCTTTAAATTTGACAAACCGATCATCAAGCTCTTGCATGAAACCAATAAAAAAGAGCACCTGGTGTCTTCCACCTTGTTTGACAGTTTGTCCAATATCAATACCGTGATTACCCTCCGGCTGGAAGAGAGAATGAAAAAAAGTCTATTTGATCAGGTCCAGCAGGTGTGGCCTCCGTTTAGAAAAAATGTCGTCATCAATGAGTGGAAATGGTTTGTAGCCGACATGCTGGTAGTCCTGATTTATGGGCTGATCGTCATTGGATACATCATTCAACAGTATGAACCCGGTCAGATTTTTTTAGTGAGCGGACTGGTTACCCTGGTAGCTTATGTCAACCAGTTTACGAGTGTGTTTCATGACATTGCCTGGCAATACAACCAGATCGTACGATACAATACGGATGTGCTGTCTGTTGGGGAAATCCAAGGTGCGTATAAAAACTTGCACCCCATAGAATATAAAGAAGCCTTGCCTGACAAATGGACCCAACTTCAAATCAAAAAGCTCAATTTCTCCCACCATGTTACTTACAGCATGCATACAAAACGCACAGTCTCCATGACATAACCATTCAATTAAACCGCGGTAAACGGATTGCCGTGATCGGTGAAAGCGGCAGTGGAAAATCGACCTTGTTATCCGTTTTGAGAGGTTTGTATCCGGTGGAACCGCAGATAGAAATTCACAGGGAAAATCACGTTTACCATTCCCTGCAGGCTTTATTCGACAAGGTTACCTTGTTTCCGCAGGATCCCGAGATATTTGAAAATACCATCCGCTACAACATTACCCTGGGTTTGCCGGTGGGAGAAGATGAAATTGTAAAGGCATGCGAGGCAGCCTCTTTTCAGGAAGTCGTCCTCCAATTGCCTAAACAACTGGAAAGCAGCATCAAGGAAAAAGGGGTAAACCTGTCCGGTGGACAAAAACAACGGCTGGCCCTTGCCCGGGGTATACTGGCTGCACAGGGAAGCGACATCATATTAATGGATGAGCCGACCAGTAGTGTGGATCCTAAAACCGAGTTGATTATTTATCAGCGCTTATTTGAATTGGTTAAGGACAAGGTGATGATATCCGCCCTGCATCGATTACACCTGCTGGTGCATTTTGATTATATCTACGTCATCCATAATGGCCGGATAGCAGTACAAGGTAGTCTCGAATATCTTAAACAACATGGAAGTCTATTCCGGGATCTATGGAGCCATCAGGAAACAGAAAAATGATTCTGTTCAGCTTAAAGCCGCCTTATTATAGTATTTCCTGGCACTCATGGCTATAGGCAGTGCCACGCAGATAATCAATACAATAGCAGCCCGTATAGCCGTCTCCAGTTTGAATGGAACGATCGGTGCTTTCCAGGCAGAAAAGGGCAGGACGATAAGATTCATAACTAACCACACGATCAAACCATATACCACAGCATTGACCCAGATGCTCCGGTGAAAAAATTTTATTTTAGGATAAAAGCTGAAAAACAAAATGGTCCAGATGGATGCTATTAAAAAATGCAACAAGGCACCTTTGATATTCATGCCCATGCTGCCGTCCAGGGCACTTCCTCCATATACCCCGCCGGCGATATATTCCAATATTTTTTTAGGAAATTTCCCCCCGCTGCTGATCATATAGTTTATCGCTGCTCCGGCCAGGTCCAGGATGGCCGCGATCAATGCTGTAAAAAAAATAGTCCGGAGTAATCCCTTGTTTTTCATACATCACACTTATACCTACAAGGTAAGATTTTAAGTTTAAATGGTCAGATTCAGGCATACTATATTTGATAGTTGATTGCTTGTCTTTTTTCAAATTAATTTTCAAACATGTACTCACCTTTTTTCAGCCCGGTTTATAAACAAAAGCCCGCTGACTTAGCCATATGGGTTTCCCTGTTCGTTGTTTGTAATCTGATATACTCCCATGTTGCCGATGCCCAAAACATCAGGGTGGAGCCCCCTTCGTGGTGGGTGGGTATGAAAAATCAAAACCTTCAATTGATGGTTTATGGGGATAGTATAGCTTCTAAAATACCCACACTAAAATATCCCGGGGTCAGTTTAAGGAAGATATCCCGCTCAGAAAACCCCAATTATTTATTTCTCGATTTGTACATTGACCGTGCTGCACAGGCCGGCAGGTTTAAAATAAACCTGGAGCGGGACATTTCCATCGAATATGCACTTGAAAAGCGAATTCAGGGATCATCAATGAGGACCGGGTTTAATTCATCAGACGCCATTTACCTGATTACCCCCGATCGGTTTGCCAACGGAGATGCATCCAATGACGCAAGTTCTTTTGCGATCGAAAAACCTAACCACAAGGATATCAATGGGCGGCATGGAGGCGATATTAAAGGCATCAGTGACCACCTGGACTATATTCAAGACCTGGGGTTTACAGCTATCTGGAATACTCCTTTATTGGAAAACAATATGAATTCCACCAGTTATCATGGTTATGCAATTACCGATTTTTATAAGATAGACCCGCGTTTTGGTGACAATGAAACGTTCAGGCAATTGTCCCGCGATGCTAAATTGCGAGGTATCAAAACGATTTGGGATGTGGTGCTTAACCATTGTGGAAGTAATCACTGGTGGATGCAGGACCTTCCTTTTAAAGACTGGATCAATTTTGAAGGAAAATATATCAATACCAGCCACCGCCGGGAAACCAACCAGGATCCGCATGCTTCAAAATACGATACGGAATTAATGACCGCAGGCTGGTTTGTTCCCACGATGCCGGACCTCAATCCCCGCAATACTTTCCTGGCTAATTATTTAATTCAAAATACAATCTGGTGGATTGAATATGCAGAATTGGGCGGTTTAAGAATTGACACCTATCCCTATGTGGATAAAATGTTTTCCGCTATTTGGTCCAAAGCCGTGATGACTGAATATCCCAACTTTAATATGGTGGGGGAAGAATGGACTATGAACCCATTGACCATCTCCTACTGGCAACGAGGTAAAAAAAATGCAGATGAGTATGTGTCCCATTTACCTGCTGTAATGGACTTTCCGCTCAATCAAGCCCTGGTACAGGCATTGAATGAAGATGATGCTGCCTGGGGTCAGGGTTGGACCAAATTGTATCAATCCCTGGCCAATGATTTTGTATATCCAAACCCGTACGACCTGGTCATCTTTCCTGATAACCATGATATGAACCGTTTTTATACCCAGATCAAAGAAAACTTAGATTTATGGAAATTGGGAATCGTTTTTACGGCTACTACCCGTGGCATTCCGGAATTCTTTTATGGAACAGAAGTTTTGCTTACCAATTCCAACTCCGATGCCGATGGTGAAAGACGGACTGACTTTCCCGGAGGTTGGCCGGGGGACCAAAAAAATGCGTTTACCGGGAAAGGATTGACTACAAAAGAAGCAGAAGCTCAGGTTTTTTTAAACCGTATACTCAATTTACGCAAAGCCATACCAGCTTTTCAAAAAGGCCGATTGATCCAGTTTGTACCCGATAAAGGGGTTTATGTGTATTTCAGGATACTGGTTACGGAACGGTATATGATCATATTAAATAAAAATCAAAATGCTGTTGATCTCGACCCAATTCGGTATCAGGAAATGATCCAGGATATCACCCAATTTAAGGAAGTCTTTTTGGATACAACCCTGGACAGAATACAGGCTTTACACATCGAACCAAAAAATTTCAGGATACTTAAGTTCTAGAGTAATTCTAATGGTTTGGCGCAAGTTTTCAATGGCCGGATGATCAGCTTAATTTTGACTAACAGTGCAACCTTCAGTTTTTCAGTGTATTGCACCTGATGGTTACGTTGGTCATAGATTATAAATATTCAAAAAGACCATCAATCAAGGGTTTGGAAATGAGAGCATTGAATTCTTTATCAAAAATTAGTTTACCATTTGCCCTGACTAGTATCGCCTCGATTCGCTCTCGCAGTTCCTGAAAATCAGATAAAACCAGGGTAAACCCCTTATCAATGTGTCTTATAAAATCCTGGTTTTCTGTAAGGAGATCGATATGTTTTAATACACTTTCAGGGCTTTGATCCATCTCTACACCTGTATTATAACCAAATGCCGAAAAAGCGTCACAGGCAAAATAGATATAAGCGGGTTTTCCCTCCAACTCTACCTGGAGGGTAAAAAAACTCAGGTATTCACCGGGACGGGTAGCTTTCGGAAATGTCCTATTCTTTTTAGCCATGGCTACAAAATTGAAATTTACCTCAGAATTTACATCGAATTTATTCTAAAGATTGAACGCCGTATGTGGCATGCCAAACCTTAGCGAACCTTTAACCTAACAACCCCCTCAACAGGTCAACGCTTTTCTTGACCCCTGAGTCCGGGTTTTCTTTACCCTCAAATTCAATAGACAGATAGCCGTGATAATTTACCTTATTCAGAATATCCACTATCCGCTTATAGTCCAGTTCCAGAGAATACCATTCCCCTCCTCCGTAATACGTTTTAGCCTGGACAAAACAGGTATAAGGTGCAATCATCGTCAGTTTGTCGTAGGGGTCTTCAAGAAAATTGCCGGTATCCATCAGCAACTGCAGCCATGGATTATCAACGGCTTTCATGATCCGGATCATCCCTTCCGGGGTCGATCCCAATCCCCAATGATTTTCAAGGGCCAGCAATACGCCGAGTTCTTCTGCCCGGCCCATACATTGATGAATACTGTCTATACACCATTTAAAAGCATCGTCTTCCGTATACCCGGCAATGGTGGGTTCCTGACCTCTGTTTTTCATAAATTCATCAAATGACTTAATAGTCCCCCACCGGCCGGTATTGAGCCGCATGCAGGGTATCCCCATGTCGGCGGCCAATTCCATACAGTGAATAGTATGCGCTATATGCTTTTTTAATTCTTCGGGATCGGGGTTGACAAACCCCTGATGGATCGACAGGCAGGTCAACGCAATGCCATTTACAAAGGCATGCTTTTTGAGTTTTTGCAAATATGCCTTTTCTTCGCTTTCCATCTGACGATGCAATACATCAATGCCATCCAATCCAAAGGATGCCGCCTGATCGATTACTTTTTCGATGGGATATTTATCGCCTTTAAAATGCCAGTAGGAATAACTGGATACACTGAGTTTGATACGGCTTTTGGGCAAGGAATCCCTGGACTCTTGCCCATTTGAATGCATGGAGGGCATCCAGGCAGCTACCGGAAGCACAGTGGCAGTTCTAAAAAAATCTCGTCGTTGCATAAATAATATTTATCGGACAAAATTATCAAATTGAATTTAAATCGGAATTTAATAAATCGGAATAATTCTTCAAGATTGGTTTTAGCGAAGGAACGAAATAGTTACCTTTCTTTAAATTTTAATTGATATGGCCTTCTCCATAGCGATATCGAACTTCCGTACACCAATAAAATCCAATCCGTGGTTAATCCTGTTCATTGTGTTTTTTATATTGGTTTGGGTCAATTCGTTCCTGGGTACCGGCGACATCAACAATTGAATGCTTGAAAACACCCTAACCATCCTATTCCTGATATTCTTATTGGTCAGTTATTACAAATATCAATTTAGTGATTTGACGTATTTGCTGATCTATGTTTATTTATGCCTGCACGTCTAAGGATCCAAGTATACCTATGCGGAAAACCCTTTTGGTTATTGGCTTCATATTTAGGCACCCAGGGTGACATCTGGGATGCTCAACAAGACATCTTCCTGGCCTTCTGCGGGGCTATACTTTCAACGACTATCGTTTCCACAGTAAAGAAAATATTTAAAGTCTATGAGCCGGAACAGACTCCGCTCCCACTGCAATAATTATTTTCTTGGCCCGTAATGCGGTAAAGGCCGACCCCACTCCATCGCCCCCAGATCCGGCGCTTTCCCATTAAACCCATCCGTAACGTTCGGAAGAACACATCCCCCATCGACGGCTTTTGATCCCTCTTTTAACCGAAAATCATAACCCTTCACCGGATAAACCCGTCCTCTGTTTTTGGGGTCGGGCAGGACCACGTGTTCAAATATACCGGGATCGACTTCCATACCGTGAAGTTCGAAACCAGTGGATGATCTGAATTCTTCCAGTGTTTTGAATGCTCTCGTAGGAAGCTCTTTTTCATCTGCCTGATTCAGTGAATCCATAACCGGATACCGCAGGCGGTAGTTATTCTGATCGCTATTTTTTTTCCGGTATCCATTGTAATCAAAGGATGAATAACGGGTAAATGTAGTCGCCTGAAGAGCAGGACGGCTGTCATCCGGGCCCAGAAAAAGATTGTTGCGAAAATGCCCGTTTGAAAAATTGGCAATGGCCGCTTCTGCTATGAATGTATTATTATAGGTATAGATACCTGCAGGCCTTACGGTATATTTTAGCGCGGTCCCCGGTATATTGTAACAGATATTGCGGATAAAATAAACCGGCCCTCCAAAAATGGGTTGCGCACTCAGCCCAGCGTGGTAGGAATTAAACCCCCGGTTTTCAAATACGCGGATATTGTGCGATCCCCCGTCGGATTCGATAAAATCATCGGCCATATTAAAGATATCGTTGCGGTAAATATCCACGGATACACATTTTTTATCCGGCTCCGGCTGGCCGTGGGTATCTATACAAACCCCATCGTGGAAATACGACATCGCATTGTGGCAGACCACATGGCCCTGTCCGTATACTTTAATGGCGTAATACGAAGTCAGTGGGGCTGGTTCTTTAAAACCATACCAGCCCACCAGGGTATCCGGATCATGCCGGCCAATCAAAGTATTGTCGGCAATATAAAATTCTTTCGAATCTTCGCTATAGGTCACCACTCCAATGCCGACAGCCTCCATCCTGCATTTTTTAACGGTCAATCCGCTGCAACCCATCACGTGTTTAAAACCGGCGTAAAAAGCAATGTCCGTATTGCGGATCGTCAACCCTTCAAAATAATGGTAGTCTGCCGCCATCACATCAAATAACCGGTAAGACCCATCTCCGTCAAATATGACTTCCCCATCACCGGCTGCTTTGATTACTATAGGTTTTTCCCGGGTACCTTTTTGAGTAAAGATATAAGCCCCATGAAAATCCAAGGCCAGGTCATCTGCATACTTCAGCCGGTTGGCTTTGTATAATCCCGCATGAACTACTATCACATCACCTGCTTGGACTCTTGCCTCGGGTACATTCCACCAGTCACCTGTATTGCCTTCACCATAATAGGCAGCATTTAATCCGGTAAAGGCAGGGCTTTGTTTTGGACCTGTATGGCCTGGCGGGTAAACATGGTATACCTGGCCGAGATCATAGGGTTGTGGCTCTGTCCTGGTCTTCACCAACACATTATGTTCAGTCACTCCATCGACCCCATCCGGGTCACTCAATTGAAACCTGCATTCATATTCCATACCCGGTTCAAGGTTGAAAATACTTCCGGCAAACATCGGCTGAACGGTATACACCCATCGTTGCTCATGGCCATAGATTTTTTCATCGCCTATTCTCAATAAAGGCAAAGCCTCGTTCCATGCAGAGCTTCCTTTTTTACGATAGTTGACGTTTACTGAGGAATTGCGGTTTTCATCACCGGAAATCTTCCATTCGAAACCGGCAGATAATAGCGTTGGGGGTTCTATGATAAAATCATCGGTTTTGGTTTGATTTCTGATGGAGGGTTCTGATCTCCAGCTTATGGGTAAACGGAGGGAAAGGAGGCTCAGCGCAGCAATCAGGACAACAAAGTGAAAGTTTTTTTTCATACCGCCGTATTCAATGGTTAAAACTAAAGAAATATTTCTAACTCATGCTTTATGCGAGGACGCCTAAAGCAACCTCTATTTAATTTTGTATTTTGTTTTCTATATATTCCGCGCATGAAAAAACTTGCTCCATTTTCCTTAATCGCAGCGTCTTTACTTTTCATTTCAGTAACCTTTGCGCAAACCCCTGCTGGATTCCAATATGTAAATTTTTCAAAAGTGGAAATCCACGATGCTTTTTGGTCTACCCGGATGGAGAAAATCGCCACCATTACTTTACCGGTCTGCATTGATCAGACCGAAGTAAAGACCCCTCGAATCAAAAATTTCGAAGCAGTCGCCGCAAAAAACGGGAGCAAACACCGAGGCATATTTTACGATGATTCCGATGTTTTTAAGGCACTGGAGGCTATAGCTTACGCGATTAAAACGAATAAAAACCCCAATCTGGAAAAAAAAGCAGATGAATGGATTGACAAAATAGCGGCAGCCCAGCTACCCGATGGCTACCTCAATACCTATTATACCCTCAGTGGACTGGACAAACGATGGACCGATATGTCGATGCACGAAGATTATAATATGGGGCACCTGATTGAGGCGGCCGTAGCCTATTACGATGCTACCGGTAAAAAGAAATTGCTTGATGTCGCCATAGCCAATGTTGAACATTTTGCATCCCTGTTTGGGCCGGGAAAAAAACATTGGGTTACCGGACATCAGGAGCTTGAACTGGCCCTGGTAAAACTGTACCATACCACGCACCAACGAAAATACCTGGAACTGGCAGATTGGTTGCTTGAGGAAAGGGGGCACGGACATGCGCATGGTTACACCTGGGACGATTGGAAAGACACCGCATACGCTCAGGATGATGTTCCTTTACGAAAAGTCAAAGACATCAAAGGACATGCCGTCAGGGCCATGTACTATTACACCGGGGCGGCGGATGTGGCCGCTATTACGGGCAACCAGGATTACCTGGCTTCGATGAAACGGGTTTGGGAAGATGTGGTTTACCGGAATATGTACATTACCGGCGGGATAGGCGCCTCTGGTGGAAATGAAGGCTTTACCGTAGATTATGATCTGCCCAATGATCGGGCCTATTGTGAAACCTGCGCCAGTGTAGGCATGGTTTTTTGGAATCAACGAATGAATGCGCTCACCGGTGATGCTAAATATGCGGATGTGCTGGAACGCAGTTTATTTAACGGCGCTTTAGATGGAATATCCTTTGCCGGGGATCAGTTTTTTTATTCCAATGTACTGGCCTCAGATAGCCAGCATAAACGGAGGGACTGGTTTGGTACGGCTTGCTGCCCGGCTAATATTGCGCGTTTATTGGCCTCTTTGGGTAACTATATTTATTCATCTTCCGATCAAGGCGTTTGGATACAACAATATATCAGCAGCAATACCCCACTGGAAATAAAGGGAACAAAATTGCCCGTGCAGATCGATACTAAATACCCCTATGAAGGTAAGGTGCTGATTAGTTTGAATAATGAAAATCCAATAGAAACCAGCATCCACCTTCGCATTCCCGGATGGGCAAGAGGAGAGGCTGTTCCGGGCAACCTTTACCGTTTTCTGAATACCAAGTTTCAACCGGCCCTGGTCTCCATCAACGGAAAAAAAATGGAATACACTGTGGAAAAAGGATATGCTGTTATCAGCCGGATCTGGAATAGAGGGGATCAAATCAAGCTTGAATTACCTATGACGGTGCAGCGAATTGTCTCAGACAGCATCCAGTTTAATAAGGACAAAATTGCATTACAACGTGGGCCCCTGGTCTATTGTGTTGAAGGGGCTGACCATCAGGGAAAAGTATTCAATGGCATACTACCTGATTTTGCCGTGCTGGCTCCGGTCTGGAGACCTGATATCCTGGGTGGAACCATGACGCTGGAAACTAAAGTACCCACCCTGGTGGTTGATCCCAAAACCAATATGGTAAAGCAGGTTTCATCCAAATTTATTGCTATACCCTATTTTAACTGGGCCAATCGTGGTCAAAATGAGATGAGAGTTTGGATACCGAGAAAGTTTGATGTAATCCGGGTACAATGAATCAAAAAACCAACATCCGAATCTGGTCAACAACGTTGAACCTGTTGATAATTGCCCTGCTGATGATCGGTAACAACCAGGAACTCGCAGCTGCGGATTCAACCTTTATTAAACTCAATGGATTAAATAAGCCGGTAATTATTCATACCGATGCCTGGGGTGTAGCCCACATTGAAGCCCAGAGCGAACAAGATTTATTTTTTGCTCAGGGTTATCAGGCTGCAAAAGACCGGCTATTTCAATTTGAAGTATTCCGTCGGCAAGCTACCGGTACCCTCGCGGAAATATTAGGTTTCCGGGAGTTGGACAGGGATATCGGGGCCCGGTTATTTAAGTTTCGCGGGGATATCCACAAGGAACTCATACATTATCATCCCCACGGAGATCTTATCATCCGGTCCTTTGTCAAGGGCATCAATGCCTATATCCAATGGGCTCTGGAACACCCAAAACAATTGCCTCCCGAGTTTGGTATATTGGGGATCAACCCAGGCTATTGGACCCCTGAAGTGGTGATATCGCGGCATAATGGCTTATTGGCGAATGTGCAAACCGAGCTTCAAACAGCAAGATGGATATTACAGATTGGAGAAGAACGGGTATCCGATTTGATGAACTATCATCCACATACCCCGCGATTAAAGCTGGATACTTTATTCACCAAAGAGGGTCTAAAGGAAGATATTTTAAAATGGTATAATGCTTTTCGTAAACCGGTACAGTTTAAACCTGAAGATTCAAAACCTTCGTCTTTTGGATATGATTCAGACCTTGAAATTCTCCAAACTGCTCCCAATGGAATGAGTTGGTATTCCCCTGAATTCATCGACGGCAGCAACAACTGGGTAATCGCGGGTGCCAAAACTCAAAGTGGATATGCCATCATGGCGAATGACCCACATCGGGCTATTTCGATTCCTTCTCTGCGATATGTGGTACACCTCAAAGCACCAGGCTGGAACGTGATCGGTGGCGGTGAGCCCATTCTCCCCGGAGTAAGTATCGGACACAACGAATATGGAGCATGGGGTCTGACTATTTTCCAAACCGATATGGAAGATTTATATGTTTATCCCTATGATTTGAAAAAAAATAAATATAAGAATCAGGATCAATGGCTGGACTTTAAACAAATCCCGGATACCATTGCGGTCAATGATCATACCCCTTACCGGGTGACCCATCAATATACAACACATGGACCTGTGGTATTCATTGATACGCTGAGGAACCTAGCTTATGCCGTAAGGTGCGCCTGGCTGGAACCTGGCTGTGCCCCTTACCTCGCCAGTCTAAGGATGAACCAGGCCAGGAATTGGGATGAATTTAAACACGCATGTAATTATTCTTTTGTACCCGCTGAAAACATGGTTTGGGCTGATCGCAAGGGCAATATCGGATGGCAGGCTGTTGGAATAGCACCGATAAGGCCACAGCATTCGGGCATGGTACCGGTTCGTGCTGAGCTAAAAAATGAATGGCAGGGTTATATCCCTATATATAAGCGGCCAGGGGCATTCAACCCCAAACAGGGATTTATTGCAACCGCCAATGAAAACCTGACCCCGGAAAATTACCCGGCAATGTCCAGCATAGGATATACCTGGGCAGATCCTTACCGGGGATTAAGAATCCGGGAAGTATTGAAGGAAAACAGGTTATTCTCCATTGGCGAAATGAAATCCCTGCAAACCGATTATCTATCCTTACCGGCCCGGCAAGTGACTCCATTGCTTCTGGATCTTGATTTTGCTGATGCGTATTACACCTTCTATCAACAGCGGATGAGGACCTGGGACTATGTTTTAAACCCTTTTTCATCACAGGCCGCTTTATATGTGTTGACTGAACGCAAGCTGAAGGAAAATCTACTTGAACTATTTCTCCCTGAAAACAAGGACAGCATAAAAGACAATGATATTAACCTGAATTCGTTGTCCGTTCACCTGATGCTGCAAATGTTGTTATCACCCGATGGCCGATACGGGTCTATGCCGGTTGAAAAAAGGAATGAAATGTTGACCTCTGCTTTCAAATCGAGTGTAGATCATCTGGTTTTAAGTATGGGAAAAAATATGGAAGATTGGAGGTATGGAGATGAAAAATTAAAACATATTAAACTGACCCATGCTTTGAGCCCCGTTTTGAAAGAGGTTGACCAGAAAATATATAATACGGGGATCCTGCCACGCGGGGGAAATTCCAATACCGTGAACAGCACCGGTGACGGCAATAATCAAACCCAGGGTGCATCGTTCCGTATCCTGGTGGATTGCGCGGATTGGGATCAGGCCTTGGCCACCAATACTCCCGGGCAAAACGGCGACCCTAATCATACAAACTACCGGGATCTGTTTCCATTATGGGCAAAAGATCAATACTTCCCCTTATTTTATTCTAAAAAGAAAATTGAAGGGGTGACCACCCATGTATTCATCCTAAACTAAACTTAAGTTGGTCTTTGGCCAGATTTTTAAAAGAAAACTTTAGCTGAAAACATAACGATCATCAATCCCATCAGGACACACAACAAATACAAAGCTTTGCCGTAATTATAAAATTTACCTTTAGCGATATGGCTGAGGTTATGGATCTGTAGCAGCAGTTCATCGTAATGTTCCTGCCGGGTCAGTGCACGAAAGGTTTTGATGTATTCGGAAGTGGCCATTTTTGAGATATCACCGAAAAAATAGATCTTTTTACTGACCACATCGGGCCGGCTTTTGGTATGGGCCGCCACGGTCAGCACACTGTAATATATAAATGGCACCATCACAATCATAAACAACAGAAAAGTAATCTTGTAAAAAATGGATTCGTTGTCAAAATCCGAGGCGCCGTCAATGACTATGGATAAGATAAGACCTGCAATTACAAAAAGAAGATTGATTTTATAGTCTGCAAATTGAATAGAGGACTGTAACGTCATGTAGATATTCCAGGGAACAAATGATTCGTCTGCAGCTCCAAAAATACTTTCCGCATGAGACAAAGGTTCATAAGTCCTGATTTTTTTGTCTTCGGGTTTTGTGTCAATATTTTCCATTTCCAAAGGACTTAATAAAATCTAAAAAAATGCCTGGATGACCAACAACAACAACAACAGGCCCATCATGACCGAGAGCATATATAATGCTTTCCCATAATTATTAAACTTTTTTTTGGCGATGTGGCTCAGATTGTGAATTTGAAGCAAGAGTTCATCATAATGTTCATGCCGGGGAATCGATTTAAAAGATTCGATGTATTGACTGGCCGTCATACTGAGGATATCGCCAAAAAAGTAAATCTTTTTGGTTTTTACGTCGGGTTGGTGTTTGGTGTGTGCCGCCACTGTTTTAATGCTGAAATATAAAAAAGGAATCATGGTCAGCAGCAGCAAGACAAATACTATTTTATATGCCAGGCTTTCTTTGCTGAAGTCATCAATACTGCTGATTTCTATGGATAAGATGATACCGGCAATGACAAAAAGAAGGTTGATTTTGTTGTCAGCAAATTGTATGGAAGACTGGAGATTGGCATATACCGTCCAGGGAACATAAGATTCATCGTAGGCTGACAGGATGTTTCTGTCATTCTGGTCGGGATCGGGTTTGATACTGTGCATGCGGAATAAAAGTGAATGTGACTTTTGGTTTATTCAAAATTAAAGGTTGTCGTTTCGATCCTGCAAATTAGAATAATCCGGAGAAAAATTATTGATTTTAATGCCTTCCCATCAATCTGTCGCAGAGCATATTCCCAGGCGGAAAAAAAATAGTTGCGCAATACATAGTAATATAGCTATATTTGCATGTAATAATAACGATATGATACTATCCAAACGGGTAACGACTGAAAAACTGGAGTACGTCGCCGGCATGTTGCGCGTAATTGCCCATCCGGTCCGGCTCGATATTATTGATTTGCTGCATTCACACGGACGATTGACCGTCCAGGACATCCAGGAGCGACTGGGACTGGAGCAAGCCATTGCTTCGCAACACCTTATACTGATGAAAGACAAAGGTGTTTTGCGGGCCGAAAAACAAGGCCGCTACCGCTATTTTTCCCTGGCCTACCCCAACATGAAAAACATCATTAAGTGCCTAGAACTGTGTTGCATTGGTTAATATAAACCCTATCTCCACCTATGCACCTTGAAGGCTATTTTCTGGCAACGTTGATCGGGCTCTCCCTTGGATTGATAGGAGGGGGAGGATCCGTATTGACCGTCCCGGTATTGGTCTACGTCATGGGTATTTCACCCATCCTCTCCACCGGTTATTCTTTGTTTATCGTAGGGACTACGTCGTTGGTGGGCGCTCTCCAATATGCACAACAAAAACTGGTAGATTATAAAACCGCCTTTTGGTTTGGGCTTCCGAGTATTATATCCGTGTATTTAACCCGTAAATACCTGATCCCTATAATTCCCGACCCGGTGGGTTCATTGGTTGGGCTGGAAATTTCAAAATCGTTAATGATCATGCTGGTATTTGCCTTGCTCATGATCCTGGCCTCCATATCCATGATTTTACCGATAAAAGAAAAATTATCCGATAAAACCATACCACCCTGGCTGGCTTACTTAACCATTTTACTGGAGGGGACAGGAGTTGGATTCCTGACTGGATTGGTAGGCGCCGGTGGAGGCTTCCTGATCATCCCCGCCCTGGTGTTGCTTACTAAAATGCCTATGAAAATGGCCATCGGCACCTCCTTGCTGATCATCGCGTTAAAATCCCTAATTGGTTTTACAGGCGATTTGGGACATCAGGTACTGGATTGGAAATTGTTGATCTTCTTCAGCGCCTTCGCTGTCGGGGGTATGTTTTTGGGAATCGCCATTTCCAAACGAATCAGTGGCCAAAAACTTAAACCGGCATTTGGCTGGTTTGTTTTAACCATGGGCGTATTTATACTGATTAACGAACTTTATTTTAAACATTAATTCATTCACTTTAATTTATAAATTTTTGAATATATGAACGTTGAACAAATCTATACTGGATGTCTCGCTCAGGGGGCATATTATATCACGAGTGAAGGCGAAGCTGCCATTATTGATCCATTGAGGGAGATTCAGCCTTATCTCGACCGTTTGCAGAAAGACGGGGTTAAACTGAAATATATCTTTGAGACCCATTTCCACGCTGATTTTGTCTCCGGCCACCTTGATCTGAGCAGAGCGACAGGGGCACCTATAATCTATGGCCCTGATGCTGCCTGCGAATTTGAATGTATTTCGGCCAAAGATGGAGAAGAGTTTAAACTTGGCAAGGTCGATTTTGTGGTCCTTCATACCCCTGGGCATACGCTTGAAAGCACCACCTATTTACTACGTGATGAAGACGGAAAAGACCACTGTATTTTTTCAGGGGATACCTTGTTCCTGGGTGATGTAGGGAGACCTGACCTCGCTCAGAAATCAGCCCACATGACCAAAGAACAGTTGGCCGGGTTATTGTACGACAGCCTGATGACTAAAATTATGCCACTGGCTGACGAGGTTATAGTTTATCCAGCACATGGTGCCGGTAGTGCCTGTGGAAAAAATATGATGAAAGAAACCATAGATACCCTGGGCAATCAGAAAAAAGTGAACTATGCGCTCAATCAACCCAACAAAGAGGCTTTTATTACCGCGGTGACTGCAGATTTATTGCCTCCACCCGCTTATTTTCCTTCCAACGTAGCCATGAATAAAAAAGGTTACCAGGCGTTTAATGAGGTTATGCACCAGGGCATGCGTGCACTCGATCCTGCACAATTTGAAGTGGTCGCCGAAGAAACGCTGGCTGTCATCCTGGATACCCGAAGGGCTGAAAAATTCAGTGCCGGCTTTGTTCCTCAATCCATCAATATCGGCTTGTTTGGTGAATTTGCTCCGTGGGTAGGTACTTTGATCGCCAATGTCGGCCAGGAAATTTTATTGGTGACCGAACCCGGACAGGAGGAAGAGTCCGTCACCCGTTTGAGCCGCGTCGGGTTTGATCACGTGATTGGTCATCTTAAAGGTGGATTTGAAGCCTGGAAAGCTGCCGGAAAAGAAATAGACACCGTTCATCGGGTGCCGGCGAAAACCTTCGTCATGACATTTGAACCCGATGAAAATCTGGTGCTGGACATCCGACGGGAAAGTGAATTTGATGCGGGCCATGTTGAAAATGCAATAAGCAAACCACTGGCTGATATCAATGAATGGATCCGGGACGTCAACCCCTCCAAACATTTTTTTGTTCATTGTGCAAGCGGTTACCGAAGTATGATCGCGTCCTCGATACTCCAGGCAAGGGGCTATAGAAATTTTACAGAGATCCAGGGAGGATACGAGGCCATGCTAAAAGCTAATGTATCCACACGGGTCAATGAAAAAAAGGAAATTAATAATTAATTCAAGTTACCTATGTTCAAGTTTTTGACCAAATTATTAAAAGCAAAAGAAAACCCTGAAATCCTGGCGGCGATCCAAACCGGTGCATGGTTGGTTGATGTGCGCACACCTTTGGAATTCGCGGCAGGGCACACCCCGGGTTCCATCAATATTCCGTTAAACCAGATTCACCAAAAGCTCGATGAATTTAAATCGCATGACCAGATCATTGTATTTTGTCAAAGTGGAAACCGGAGTGGACAGGCGAAAACGATATTAAACCGGGCGGGAATTACTTCGGTGATTAACGGGGGAACCTGGACACAGATGAACAAATTTATATTGAAACCATAGATTCCGGAATTCTTACAAAGCCTTTCCTGAATTTACTTTAACCTTGTAATTCCAATCTTTGCAATATGAATATAACCCAATTTCTCAGTCAGCCCTGGCCCTGGTATATTGCCGGCCCGCTCATCGGATTGATGATCCCTTTATTGTTGATTTTAGGCAATAAGGCTTTTGGGGTCAGCTCTTCGCTAAGGCATATTTGCGCTGCAGCATTGCCAGCCAACCTGGCTTTTTTTAAGTACAACTGGAAAAAGGAATTATGGAATTTATTTTTTGTCGCCGGCTTGGTGATCGGGGGATTTATCGCAGCTTATCTGCTTCGCAATCCTGAACCCATGCAACTCAATCCTGCCCTGGTGGCAGAATTGGGTACCTACGGGATTGTACCTACTTCCTCTTTTTTGCCCGAATCCGTTTTTAACTGGTCAGCACTCTTTACCCTCAAAGGATTTATCAGTATGGTGGTTGGAGGTTTTCTGGTAGGTTTTGGAACCCGTTATGCAGGTGGTTGCACCAGCGGGCATTCGATTATGGGCCTTTCCACCCTGCAATGGCCATCCCTGGTCGCTACGATCTGTTTTATGCTGGGAGGATTCCTGGTAGCTAATTTTGTAATTCCTCAACTCTTAAAATAATTTGTTATGACCGAACTCGCCTATAAAACAACCGAAGAAGTCAAAGAAGACAATATTGATTTTGAGGTTCGTTCACTGGATTCCTTATGTATCAATGAAAGTGATATTAAACAACCCTGGTGGTATGACCTGAAATATATTTTACCCGGAATTCTATTTGGAATCATCCTGGTCAAATCGGAGGTGATCAGTTGGTATAGGATCCAGGAAATGTTCCGGTTACAATCCTTTCATATGTATGGGGTGATCGGAAGCGCAGTAGTCACCGGGGCCATATCGGTTTTGATCATTAAAAAATTTAAAATCAAAACCCTATACAAGGAAACGATTGAATTTAATCCCCGCCCGTTTAGTAAGGGTCAGATTTACGGTGGTTTAATGTTTGGATTTGGCTGGGCTTTGACCGGAGCATGCCCAGGTCCTCTGTACGCCCAGATCGGAATGTCTGGCACCATCACCTTTTTGGTCTTATTAAGCGCTGTGGCAGGTACCTGGGTTTATGGTTGGATCAGAAACCGATTACCCCATTAAACGGAATGAAATATTGGGATATTATCTGGAATGGTTATACCGGGTATGCCAATTACCTGTGGCATGAAATCCTGCATCCGGGATGGCACAATTATTTTTATTGGCTGGTCGGCTTGTCGTTATTATTCTGGCTCCTGGAGATCCTGTTTCCGTGGCGTCAAAATCAATCGTTTATCCGCAAAGACTTTTGGCTGGATGGTTTTTATATGTTTTTTAATTTTTTTCTTTTTTCACTTATAGGTTACAATGCCTTGTCCAATGTATTCAGCCAGGCTTTCAATGATTTTATTTATTGGGCATTTGGCTGGCAAAATCTGGTCGCTATCCGGGTAAATCAGTTGCCTTGGCTGGCCCAATTGGGAATCCTGTTTATTGTTCGTGATTTTATACAATGGAATATTCACCGCTTACTACACCGTTCGTCCTGGTTATGGCAATTTCACAAAGTCCACCACAGTGTGGAAGAAATGGGATTTGCCGCCCATCTTCGTTTTCACTGGATGGAAACGATTGTCTACCGGACTATGGAATACATCCCGCTGGCTATGATCGGATTTGGAATACAGGACTTTATTCTGGTGCATTTATTTACTACCGCAGTAGGCCATTTTAATCATTCCAACATCCATCTGCCTTTGGGGCCACTGAAATATATTTTTAATAATCCCCAAATGCATATTTGGCACCATGCTCAAAAATTACCTAAACCCTATGGAGTAAATTTCGGACTTACCTTATCCATCTGGGATTATATTTTTAAAACCCATTATATCCCTTATTCCGGAAGAGATGAATCCCTGGGTTTTGATCAACTCCCGAAGTTTCCTAAAACATTTTTTAAACAAATAGTATATCCTTTTTATAAAGAAAAATAAAAACCATGATGTCCCCATCAAATTCTTCAGGCTTTATCCTTGTTTTGTTCTTCCTACCGCTATTTACCCAGGCGCAAATCAAACTAAAAGCAGAACAACTGGATTCCTTATTATCCAAAGACAAAACCGTCCAACTTATTGATGTGCGCACTCCCGGCGAAATTGCCAATGGGTATATCAAAGGCAGCATTCACCTGGACTATTCATCCCCGGATTTTATTAAAAAACTCAACACCCTCGACAAATCCAAACCGGTCGCAGTATATTGCGCGGTAGGTGGCCGCAGTGGTAAGACTGTACAAAAACTGCATGAAATGGGATTTAAAAAATTATATGACTTCCCGGGTGGAATGACTGAATGGAAAGCCAAACAAAAACCCACGGTCAAACCTTAACCTGGCATGGAACTCACCCTGATTGGCCTGGCTCTAATGGTATTTACAGGCTTGTGTTTTGCTTGTTACCATACCGCGGGTTTGTTGAGACAAAAGCGAAATCAGGAAGGTGAGGTAGCCGGTAAATATTTTATCGAGATCTTTAATTGGAGAGCTTATTTGGTCCTTTTACTTGCATTGGTTGCCGTTTTAATTGCCGTTACCAGCTGGCAAATTAAATCAAACCGTTCACAACAAGCCTTAATCCTCCACGAGAAAATTAAAGCAGGATTTGATACTTCCGCTTACTGGAAAGCACCCGATCTCCGCTATATATTAAAATCAGAACAAAAAGACCTGATAGTATATGGAAGACAATTAATAGCCAATACGTCAGAATATCTGGGTCCTCAGGGAATCATAAAACACATGTCCAATGGAATGAATTGTCAGAATTGCCATCTGGACGCGGGCACCAAACCTTATGGAAATAATTATTCCGCGGTATTGGCCAACTATCCCAGATTCAGGGACCGGTCAGGCACGGAAGAATCCATTGGCAAACGCATCAACGATTGTATTCAACGCAGCCTCAACGGGGACCCTTTAAAACTCAACAGTAAAGAAATGAAGGCGATGATTGCCTATATTCATTGGCTGGGACAGGCTGTTCCCAAAAATTTTGTACCCCGGGGATCTGGTTTACTCAAACTAAAAAACATCGACCGGCCTGCCAGCCCTGAAAAAGGACACCGTCTATATATGTTGAAATGTCAATCCTGTCACGGATACGATGGGGATGGACTGGTCAGGCCCGATATTCCAGGGCAGCGTTACCCTCCCCTCTGGGGTGATCGCAGCTATAATGAAGCGGCCGGTTTGTTTCGCCTTTCTGCATTTGCAGGTTATATAAAAGCCAATATGCCCTTCGGAGCAAACGCAGAGGCTCCCCAGCTCACGGATGAAGAAGCCTGGGATCTTGCGGCCTATGTCAATTCTAAACCAAGACCTAAACATAAATTCCTAAACGTAGATTGGCCGGACCTCCGTAAAAAACCATTTGATCATCCATTTGGGCCGTATGCCGATAGTTTTTCCGTAGCCCAGCATAAATACGGTCCATTTCAGTCCATTATCCAATATCAAACATCAAAAATTAAAAATTAAATGAAAAAAGACCGGCGGAAATTTATTCAATCCCTTGCTTTAGGGGGTATTGGTCTTGGCGTGGCAGATTTAAGAACTAACAAAACATTAGCAGAAAACGAAAGCCGGCCGGATCCACAGGATCAAAACACAAAAACTAAAATGATTACTTTATTACAAACTACCGATGTACATTGTCAGATTCATCCCCACGATGAATTGTTTTGGGAAGATGATAAAGTAGTGTTTCGAAAAACAGCAGGGTATTCCCACATAGCCACCCTGTTCAATACATTCCGTAAAAAAAATCCCAATACGTTTATTGTGGATACCGGGGATATGTTTCAGGGCAGCCTGCTTTCAGTAAAAACGAAAGGCGGAGCTTACACCGAAATTCTTGACCAATTGGGTTATGATCTTTATTTACCCGGCAATTGGGAAGTCATTTACCTCAAAGACCGCATGCAAAAACTACTCGGTGGTTTGAAGGCCCCTAAGGTCTGCGCCAATATGTACCATGACCTGGGAGATGGCGTAAAAGGTGAACTTATTTTTCCACCATATTATACTTGGGTCGCGGAAGGCTTTAAAATTGGGTTTTTGGGCTATACGGATCATCTGGTTCCGGTCCGTCAATCCCCGCTGTATAGCAAAGGCATAATCTATTCCCGTCCGGAAGAAAACTTAAAATATTATGTTGACCTGTTAAAACAGCAGGAACAATGTGATTATATCATCGTGCTGGCCCACCTTGGGCTTTCTCAACAAATCCATCTGGCCAATCTGCCGGAATGTGAAGGGGTAAATTATATTTTTGGCGGTGACACCCACGAACGGGTTAGAAAGCCTATCCAATGCCGGTATGCCAAAGTGGTCGAGCCGGGTGCATTTGGTTCATTTGTAGGAAAACTTCAATTGTGGGTGAAAGACGGAAAACTCTCCGGGGAAGAGTATGAACTTATTGAAGTCAATCCCAAAGAATACAAGGCCAATCCTTCTATGGAGGGATTAATCAGTAAACTGGAAAAAAAATATAACCCGGAAATCAATACCATTCATGGGTACTCCACACAACCTCTTTACCGGTATTTTGTAGTTGAAAATACTATTGACACCCTGATTGTTGATGCCCTGATGTGGAAAGCGAAAACGGATATCGTGCTATCCAACGGATTCCGCTTTTGTCCTCCCAGGGCTGCCGATCACACCGGCCAGGTTCCGATCACCGAAGGTTATATTTACGATATGCTGCCGGTGGATGCCGTTGTCCGGACAGCTTTGGCCACCGGGCAACAATTGAAGGATTGGCTTGAAAAAGAACTTCAAAATGTATTTGCAAAAGAAGCTTCACAACGTTTTGGTGGATGGGTGGTCAAGATGAAAGGATTAGCCATGGAGTTTAAAGCTTTTGAAGAATTTGGTCACCGGGTTCAAAGCCTCACTATAGGCGGCATGCCCCTGGATATGGACAAAGAATACCGTATTACCGCCTGCGAAAGGGAAGGTGATCCCATTGATCTGCTTTGCAGAATACCCAAAGTAAAACAGCCAAAAAACTTAGATTTTACCATGCATCAGGTAATCCGGGATTATGTAAAGGCATTTTCACCGGTAAACCCCAAACCTCAGGGAAATGTAAAAATTTTGGATGCGCCCCAGACCCTATTATCCCAGGTTTTTGGAATAGATTATAAATTTGTATAAAAAATTGTTCTAAATGAAAATTCAAACCATCTTTTTTCTGCTGATCATCTTCGGTTTTTCAACCCATGTTAACAGCCAAACGGGTCCTGTTGTAAGTAATAAAAAATATAAAATTATATTTCAACTGGCCAGTGGGGATACCGCGGTGCACCGATCGACCATAAAACAATTATTCAATGCTTTGGCCGCTGCTCCAAACAGTAAAATTGAAGTAGTCTGCCATAACGCAGGAATCAGTTTTCTGCAGCGTTCAAAAACTAACCTGGTGGATAAAATACAGGAATTAAAAAATAAAGGGGTGGTTTTTGCGGCTTGCGAAAACACGTTAAGGGACCGGAAAATTGATAAAACAGATATAGTGCCTCAGGCAACCTTTGTGCCCGCTGGTGTGATTGAGCTGGCAGACAAACAAACTAAAGGCTGGGCTTATATTAAGGCGGGGAATTAGGAACAATGAGGAATGAGGAATGAACAATGAACAATGAACAATCCTTACCTTTGGTACACCAATTTTTCGAAATGGTCACCAGAAAAAGGTGGTAAAGAGGTTTTCCTCACCAGGGTCATCACCCGGAACATTATTAAACAAACACCCTATTAAACCAATAATTTTGTAAAAATGCGATCCTTAAAATTATCCGAAGCATTCATTAACTGCTTGGTCAATCTACCCGAAAATGGAATGGGTTATCAGATATTCAAGGTCATTTTAAAAAGTAGTCAAATCTTACTTCATCATAAGGTTTTGAATTTCTGAACTGCAAATGTTGGAGGAAAATGAAAACTCTTTGTAAAAGACATCGATTAAATAGAATTGAAAAACCTAAATTAGATATGTTTAAAATCAAGCATTAACAAATAAAATTCACCCTTAAAGAATTGAGATTAATTCTGCCTATCTATTTTATAGTTCTTACGGCCCTATCCGCGCAAAGCGATCAGCGTATAGGACAATGGAAGTCTTATATGTCCCACTCTACCGGTAATTTTGTTACCCAGAGCCCTCAGCATATATATTTTGGTACCAATGGCGGCTTGGTGGCGATTGACAAATCCAATGAAGAAGTCAAATTCATTACCCGTGTCGAAGGTTTGTCCGGTCTTGCTGTCCAATCGATGACCTGGGATTTTAAACACAACCAACTCCTTATCGCTTATACCAATTCCAACCTGGATCTCTATAACCCGGAAACTGGTGTGGTGATCAATTTCCCGGATATTATGCGCAATACCCGGATCCTTGGTGACCGCTTTATTTACCGGATGTATATGCCGGAAGGTTCGGACTTTGCCTACCTGGCTTGCGGATTTGGCATTACAGAACTGGATCTGAAGAAAAAAGAATTTGGCTTTACGACATTTACCGGTATTCCGGTTTACGAAGTATCCTTGTTTAAGAACAAACTCTATGCCGCGACAGAATCGGGGGTTTATCAAATCAACTACGATAAAACCAAAGTCAACCCTAGTGATTTTGGCCAATGGTCACCAGTTCCGGTATTTGGAACTTCCCCCTTTACCGCTATTTCAAATTTTAATGGCAATATCTACCTCGGGTCTGGTGAACACGTGTGGAGTTGGGATGGGGTGGGTAATCCATCCATTGTGATTAATGATCCCGGATACAGTGTTCAATACCTCAGTCCGGGTGCCAACCAATTATTAGCCGGATACCAATGCCGAAATAACTGTGATGGGGCCTTGTTTAGCCTGGATAAACAAAACAATGTGATTAACCTGGATGCATCCTGCGTGCCGAGGCCACTTTATGGTATAATCGATGACCAAGGCCGGGGCTGGTTTGCCGATCGGTTTCAGGCGTTTCGATCTAATACCTCTTTGACCCAGTCTTGCACTTTTAAGTATTTTAATACTCCACTTACGCCCAATTCTACGGATATAGCCCTGGCTGGAAATCGTATCTATGTCGCCGCTGGTGGGATCGATGCCTCTTATAGTTATCTATTCAGAGGGGATGGATTTTTTTCCTATGCGGATGGAATCTGGCGTTCTTACCACCGTGGAAATAATGAGGTGATTCGAAATGCGGATCTGGTCGATATGTATAAAATGGCATCTGATCCGGTATCCAATAAGCTCTATGTAGGTACCTATTGGGGTGGATTAATGCAGTGTGATATGACGGATGCGACCAAGCCGTTAATCAAAATCTTTGACAAAACCAATAGTAGCCTGCAAGGGACACAGGGGGATGTCGCCAGAACAAGGATAGGCGGATTGACATTCGACCGGAATGGTAACCTTTGGATGTCAAATTACCTGGCCGAACGGCCCATATCGGTTATGAAAACAGATGGCACCTGGAAAAGCTTTTCAGTTCCTACCGGCTCCAATCTTTTAGCCTGTGCGACTGATTCATCGGGCTATTTGTGGTTTTCAGTTATAGGTCAGGGACTGATTGTTTATGATCCCGGAGAAAACATTGACCTGACCACAGATGACCGGATCAGGGTTTTTAACAACAGCAACAGCGTCATGGAAAGTAATGTAATCAATTCCCTGGCGTCCGATTCCGATGGCAGTACCTGGGTGGGAACCAACAACGGGGTTTATGTCTTTGAATGCGGAGAATCTGTGTTTGAACCCGATTGTAAAGGATCAAAACGTATCGTCATCCAACAAGGCCTGGGCTCAAATCTACTCAACGGTGAAGATGTACAGGCGATCGCTATTGATGGAGCCAATCGCAAATGGTTTGGCAGCCGCAATGGCATTTTTGTGCAGTCTTCTGCCGGAGACCAACAGATCGCCAGGTATACCATAGAAAATTCCCCTTTATTTGACAACCTGATTACCGTTTTGCGTTATGACCCGCTCACGGGTATTATGTATGTAGGGACAGGTAGCGGTATTCAGTCGTTACGCACAGATGCCACAGCAGGCAGCAGGTCAAATACATTCAGTGAAATCTATGCTTTCCCCAATCCGGTAAGGCCTGAATACAGTGGACCAATAACTGTACTAGGCATCCGAAGGAACTCCAATATCAAAGTCACCGATTTTAACGGACAGGTGGTGCATCAGGGAAAATCCAATGGGGGCACTTATGTATGGAATGGTCTGGACCTAGCCGGCTCCAGAATAGTCAGTGGGGTCTATTTTGTGCTGATCAGTGCCGGGGATGGTTTTGAAAAACCCGACACCAAAATAGTTAAGATTGCCGTAATTAAATAATAACCTAAAAACCGTCTGCTATGCAGGCAATGAATGGTGTATTCAGATTATTGAATGCATTTTCTTTAATGTAATCGAAGCAGCTGTCCGAAGATAAAATAGAATGATTCATTAACCGGGAGGGTTTGATTAGAAAAAAATCTTTAAAGCGGGTGTTGAAATTCAAAAATAATTTTATTTCAACGGTGAATAAAGGGTTAAGATTATGGTAAGGCATGATTGTGCTTAAGGGCACTAGTGATCATAGTCACTATTTCAACTTCAGAAACTGTTGAATTCTTAATGGAATTTAAAATGAAATCTTTAAACCCAATTTTTGCAGTCGCTAAAAATTGCACTTCGTGCCGACGATAATTTGGTTTTCCAAATTATGTCGGGTGCCGCTGACGCTGATGATGCGAAGCATATCGGAGCCGAAAACCTCAGCTCGACCTTAAGCGTCGCTCAGTTAAACCCTGACAAAACTGCAAAAGCAGTTTTCGTCAGCTCATGACGCTTTGGTCAGCGTCCGCCGTTTTAGGGCTGATATGCTTCGCATCATCAGACCCAAAGGGCAGCCTTCGGACAGATTTTGCAGTCCACTGCAAAATCTGGGTTAAACCGGGCAGGATCAATTAAACAAAAACCACCTCTAAAACTGCACCGTTAAGTTCACGGTATCCTGCATGCCTTTACAATTAACAATGATACCGGTAAGTCCAACTCCGCCGCTGCTCAAAGTCCTGCCATCCGGACAATGTATAGAGCTGCCGAGGTCTTCCACTGCTATTCTCAAATCCTTAAGACAACAGGTAGTCAGGTCCACACATTGCGATTGTGATTTGAGTATCCCATCAATGGCTATAACCATACTATCACTATTCATACAAGTCAGTCCAAACCCACCCTGGATATAAATACATTGCACACCACTTTCCGGATCGTTAGCAGCCAGGTATACGGTAGTGGTCACGGAATCTGCGGCCGTGGAATTTACAATGGTGGTGCCGCCAGGGACTATGCTGATGGTACTGGTGACGGTACCGTTTGAATGGCTCACCGTCTGGCTCATCTCCCAGTGAAAAGCAGGTGGGCTTGGGTCAACTGCAGGCACTTTTACCAGTTTAGGATCATCACAGGAATTACAGGGCTTGCACCCCCAAACCAATACAGCAAGCACCCCCAGGAGCAAAAAAAACTTCTGTTGTGTGCAGCGTTCAATTGACATTACCATATTATTGAAAATTAATTTTACAGATTTAATCCGGTGACCGTTGATCATCACTTCGAAAACTCCGTCAGTCCTTTGGCTACAGTTTTTGTTCATTCTATGACTGCGTATCAATCAGCGTTTAGCAACCCTGGATAGTGCATTTTCTGGCGAGCGTAGTGAATGTCAATAAGCGATTATAATTTGGCAGAAAGTCTCTATTAAACGCAACCAGATTTACTTGAAGTGTCTTTTAGCCCCGGAATGTCGGATTCTTTCCAGGAATTTTTTTATGGCTTGGAAACTCATCTATTATTATTTACAAGCGGTATGGGTAACCATATCTTCCTGATTTTCATTACGCTGTTTGATCAACAAACATAAGCGGGTAAAGACTTCCCGGTTGAAATGGTTTGTCTGATTCGTTTGGAGCATAACCAGACTTCCGGTATGACTTATTTTTTTTTAACCTGAGCAGTCAAAACCCGTCGGGAGTGCCTGCACTAAAAAATCCGGCAAGTCCTGAAAAACCTATTTTTTTAGGAGCTGTCTTTTTTGCCCAAGTGCTGAATTCAATTATTTTTTCCTGTTTGGCATAAAACCCTGGACGTATTGCTGAACCAAACAGCAGTAAAGGAATAATCAGCTTTTTCATAGACTTTTATTTACCATTTATAAATTGGTAAGGATGCAAATTGATATCCATTACCAAAATGTAGGATGCATTCCAGACCGCATAGATGGCTTCAAATAAAGATCGGTGTGACTGAAGGAGGATATAGCAAGGAATTTATAAATGTCCTGGAAAAGGGGGCAGGATAACTTTAGATTCAAAACTGGATAGGCTAATTAGTCAAACCCGGATATCTTTTTATTCAGTGCTTTCTAAAGTTAACCCTAAAAAAAAATTCCGGTATATACCTATTTAAAAAATTGCAGCCTGGTTTATTATCCTGAATTACTTTTAATAGCTTTTTTTTGTGAATAAAGTATCCCCTTACATTTTGTCCCCAACAATAACTTGCGGCAAACCTCGTTTCAGCATCCGTATAATTTAATATCCTGTCTGTCTAATAAAAAGAGATCCTGGTTACTATCTGGTATCAAACCCAACAAAGTCGGCCCGAAGCACTTAATTTTGCAGAATTCATGAAATCAAGTTTAATCTACCCAATCATTTTAGTGTCCCTGGCACTATTGCTTGTAGTCCGATGTACCAAAAAAGAAGGTGAACAAAATGCCGCAGGAGGGACTGCCACACCCAATACACCCCCTGGGGCACAGGGAGGGGCTCAGGGCAGACCCGGAGGCAATGCCCCAGTTTATCTTGCTATACTCGCCAAAGGTTATGCCATCAGCCGCGAAATTCAGTCTCCCGGGAGCATTCAGGCAGAGGAAAGGACAGACCTCCAGGCTGAAATTTCCGGGAGGATCACAGGAATTTATTTTAAAGAAGGCAGTTTTGTACAAAGAGGCACGCTGTTGGTCAAACTCAATGATGCTGACCTGATCGCTCAAAGGTCTAAAATGGAGGTCCAGCTCAAAATTGCAGAAGCCAGTGAAAAAAGACAGTCTGAATTGTTGGCAGTAAATGGGACCAGTCAGCAGGAATATGACCTGGCCACCCTCCAGGTAAGCAATATCAAAGCCGATATGGATCTCAATTCCGTTAACTTAACGAAAACTGAAATCCGGGCCCCTTTTGCGGGCAGATTGGGGTTGAGGAACATCAGTCTTGGCGCCTATGTAACCCCACAAATTATTTTGACCAATATAGCCCAGGTCAATACCCTGAAAATTGAATTTAATGTAATCGAAAAATATACCAGTGAATTAAAATTGGGTAAAATTGTGCGGTTCAGGACCGATGTATCCCAAAAGGTATATGATGCGAAAATAATTGCTTTTGAAAATGCCCTGACCAACGATACCAGACAATTGAGGATAAGGGCACAGGTGATCAGGCCAGATCCCACGCTAACTCCAGGGAGCTTTATTTCCGTTAGTTTTGGAGTAGGCTCGTCAGCTCCGGCAATCATGGTACCTTCGCAGTCCATTATACCGCAGGCACGTGACAAAAAAGTGATTTTATATAAAAATGGTGCCGCGGTGTTTTCAACGGTGGTCACGGGTTACCGGGATTCTTCCCGGGTCGAGGTGGTGCAGGGCTTACAACCCGGAGACACCATACTGACTACCGGACTCCTCTCTATAAGGCCGGGTGCAAAGATTTTAGTCCAGGTAACAGAGTAATGATGCCAGTTCTTCTAATCCAGATATGAAACCAGATTTTAAAAATCTTAATCCCGTCCAATGAATATTTCAGAAGTCAGCCTGAGAAGGCCCGTATTCGCCATAGTCATCAATCTAGTCATTCTGTTGTTTGGTGTTATCGGCTTCAAATTCTTAGGTGTCCGGGAATACCCTGCTATTGACCCGCCTTTTATCAGCGTGAGATGCTCCTACCCCGGTGCCAATGCTGACATCATTGAATCTCAGATAACAGAACCTTTAGAAAAAGCGATCAACAGCGTACCCGGTATACGGAATGTAACTTCAAGCAGCTCGCAAGGGAACTGCAATATTAATGTTGAATTTGACCTGGGGGTAAACCTGGAAGAAGCTGCCAATGATGTGAGGGATAAAGTCTCTCAGGCAGCTCGCAGCCTGCCCTCTGATCTGGACGGCCCTCCGGTGGTATCCAAAGCCGATGCAAGTAGCGATCCTATATTGAGTATGTTGGTTCAAAGCCCCAACCGCAACCAATTGGAGATTACTGAATTTGCCAATAATATATTGGTCGAACGCCTGCAAACTATACCCGGGGTGAGCAGTATTATGATATGGGGAGAAAAAAGATATGCTATGAGGATCTGGCTTGATCCGGGAAAAATGAATGCATTCGGAGTAACTGCAAAAGATATACAACTTGCCCTGCAGCGCGAAAGTGTTGAAATTCCAAGTGGCAAGGTCTCCGGGGATGCTGTAGAATTAAGTGTACGCACCTTTGGTCGTTTGAATACCGAAGAGGAATTTAATAGTGTCATCATCCGATCCAATGAAACAGGTATCTTGAGGTTAGGTGATGTGGCAGAGGCTATACTTGGACCAGAAAATGAAGAATCGGTGTTCAGGGAAAGTAATGTACCTATGATCTCACTGGCTCTTATCCCGCAACCCGGCAGCAATTATGTTGCGATATCAGATGAATTTTACCGCAGGCTGGACCAGATTAAAAAAGATGTACCCGATGATATTACGGTTGGGGTTTCCATGGACAGCACCAGGTTTATTAAAAAATCGTTAGTTGAAGTCCAGGAGACCCTGTTATTATCGCTGGGATTGGTCATCGCGATTATATTCTTCTTCTTCCGGAGCTGGGGCATAGCTTTGAGGCCACTTTTGGACATACCGGTGTCCCTCATTGGCGCGTTTTTTATTATGTACCTATGCGGATTTACGATCAATGTACTCACGTTGTTGGCCATTGTATTAGCAACCGGACTGGTCGTCGATGATGGTATAGTAGTTACTGAAAATATTTATAAAAAGATTGAGTCTGGTATGAATAAATACCAGGCTGCGAGAGAAGGGTCTAAAGAAATCTTTTTTGCGGTACTTGCTACTTCAATTACACTGGCCGTAGTATTTTTACCGATCATATTCCTGCAGGGCTTTGTAGGAAGGCTATTCAGGGAATTCGGGATCGTGGTGGCCGGTGCGGTATTGATCTCTTGTTTGGTGTCCCTCACCCTTACACCTGTCCTCAATGTCAAAATGGCCACGTCAGCACATCATTCCTGGTTGTATCGGAAGACGGAACCTTTTTTCAGGGCTATGGAAGACGGATATAAATGGTCTTTGCAGGGGTTTCTTAAAGTCAGGTGGCTGGCTTTTGCCATCATATTGGCCTGCGGTGCTATGATTTATTTTATCGGTAATAAAATTCCAACCGAATTAGCCCCAATGGAAGATCGCAGTGAATTCCGGTTTCAGGTGACGGCCCCCGAAGGCACTTCGTATGATGCCATGGATCGCAATATCGAGCAGATCACAGAGTTTATCATGGCTAATGTACCCGAAAAAAAGACGGTAATGAGTATGACAGCCCCGGGATTCACAGGCGCCGGGTCGGTCAATAGTGGTTTTGTCCGGATAGTCTTAACCGACCCAAAAGAAAGAAAAAGATCACAACAACAAATTGTAACTGCCCTCAGTAAAGAAATGTACAGGTTTACTGATGTGCGTATGTTTCCCAATCAGTCACAAACCATACAGGTTGGGCGGCGCGGAGGCTCACAGCCGGTTCAGTTTGTTATCCAGAATAATGACTTTGAGAAAATTAAATATGCCCTGCCTTTGTTTTTGGCTGAAATTCAAAAGAGCGAGGTTTTACAAAATGGCGATGCCGATCTGAAGTTTAACAAACCTGAATTGCGTATACAAATAGACCGGCTCAAAGCCAGTGAACTGGGAGTAAGCATTGGAGATTTGTCGGAAGCTTTACAATTGGCGTTGAGTAACCGCAGGCTGGGATATTTTATAAAGGATGGTAAACAGTATCAGGTCATCGGCCAGGTCATCCGCAGCGAAAGAGATGATCCCAACGACCTTAAAAACTTTTATGTTCGCAGTAACAGGGGTATTCCCTTTTCGTTAGACAACCTGGTGACGATGACGGAGGAAGTCACCCCACCTACCTTATACCATTTTAACAGGATGAAATCCGCTACGATTAGTGCAAGTCTGGCTCCAGGCAAAGCTACCGGTGACGGAATCGAAGAAATGGAAGCCATTGCTAAAAGATTATTAGACCCCACCTTCACCACAGCCCTTTCGGGTACAGCCCGGGATCTGGCCGAGAGTAAAGGGAACAGCGGGTTTGCATTTATACTGGCTTTGATCCTGATTTTTCTGGTGCTGGCTGCTCAGTTTGAAAGTTTTATTGACCCATTGATCATCATGATTACCGTACCCTTGGCTATAGCCGGTGCTTTATTGAGTTTATATTTTTTCGATCAAACCCTGAATATATTTTCACAGATCGGCATGATTATGCTGATCGGACTGGTTACCAAAAATGGAATCCTAATAGTAGATTTTGCCAACAAACAACAATTGACCGGTGTCACTAAAAAGGAAGCTGCTGTATCCGCTTCCGTCTCCAGATTGAGGCCCATTCTGATGACCAGTCTGGCGATGGCTTTGGGTGCCTTACCCCTGGCTTTGTCCCTGGGAGCTGCCTCTACTTCGCGTATTCCACTAGGTATAGTTATAGTCGGTGGGGTCATGTTTTCACTGGTCCTCACGTTATATGTTATTCCTGCTATTTATTCGTATTGGAGCACCAAAAAAACCGGCCTTCGCATTGAACTTCAATGAGCTGTTCACACGATGGATATACCGGTAGTACCCATTAATATTTCTATCCTTCCTTTGTAAAAACAAGTATGAAACTGACATTGTTTTTTTGCATGATGGTATTCCTGGCCGAGTCACAGGAAATTCTCAAACTGGATGATGCCATTGATCTTGCCCTGCAGCAAAATCCCAATATCCTTATTTCTTCCAACGAAAAAGAAATAGCCCGGGTCTCCAATAACTGGTATGCAGCCGGCAGGATACCCACCGTGGCCGCCAACAGCTTTTTTAATAATTCGGTCACCAACCTCAATCAAAAATTGAATAATGGGACCAACATTGAAAGAAACGGGGTACTGAACAGCACTTTCAATGTCAATGGGCAATTTAGTTACCGTTTGTATGGGGGCAAAAGAATATTTATCGTAAAAAAAAGGCTGGAACTGCAAGAAGCGCAGACCGATGAATCACTTAAACAGGATATCAATCAAACCGTTTTTGATGTCATCAACCGGTATATTAATATTATCCGTTTGGTCAGACAGCGCGATGCCATCCGGGAGACGATTTCATTTTTTGAAGAACGCAGTAAACTCTCCCAGGTGCGTTTTGAAATCGGTACAACAGGTAAAAATGATTATCTGCAATCCCAGGTAGACTTAAATGTGCAACGCACTTCGGAATTGAATATCCTCAACAATATTGAATTGGCCAAAATGGAACTTAACCGCACCATGGCGCGCGACCCCTTTATTGATTTTGAAGTCGAGGACATACCTGCTCCGGATTATTTACCCACCCGGGAAGAAATGGTCGCTGCCATTGATTCTATCAATCCCGAAGTCACCTTTCTTCGTTTTAATCAAAAAATCCTGGAGCAATTGAGATTGGAAATTTTGGCCCAGCAAAAACCCAGCATTTTTGGAAATGCCTCTGCCACGTTCAACCGAAACAACAATACGGCAGGGTTTAACCTATTTACTCAAACGTATGGGCCGCAATTGGGATTGAGCCTTTCCGTTCCGTTATTTACCCGACCGATTGTAAGACAACAAATACGGATCAATGAACTTCAATACCGCAACCAGGACCTGCAGATTGAAAATGTCAAACAATCCCTAACCGTCCTGGCTGCGAATGCCTACCAGAATTATGAAAATGCCAAACAACAAATCGAACTTGAACAAAACAACCTAATCCTCATTCGGGAACACAATGCGATTTCGATGGAGCGTTTCCGCAAAGCGAGCATCACCACAGTAGAATTGCGCCAGGCACAGTTAAATCTGGTCGATGCACAAAACCGCATCATTAACTCGAGATTTATCCTCAAACAAAGTGAAGCTCAATTGCTTTATGTGATGGGTAAACTGGTCAACGAATAACAGCAACATGCTCGTCACCCGGAGCTATCCATCCATCATTCCGGACTGCCAATTTAAACTCATTTTGTCATCACTGGATTCTAAAAAATTTGAACTTCAGCCGTTTATTTCTGACTAATTTCGCGTCATGAATTTATTTGATGTTTATCCCCTATACGAAATCGAACCGGTCCGGGGCAGGGGCTGTTATGTGTACGATCACAAAGGGGTTGAATACCTCGATTTTTATGGAGGTCATGCCGTGATTTCCATCGGTCATTCCCATCCTCATTACATTCAACGAATTACCCGCCAAATCCAAAAACTGGGATTCTATTCTAACAGTATCATCAATTCATTGCAAAAAGAACTGGCCGATAAGCTGGGCAAAATAAGTAATTGTAATGAGTATCAATTGTTTCTGGTCAATAGTGGTGCAGAAGCCAATGAAAATGCAATCAAGCTGGCCTCTTTTCACAACGGCAGGAAAAAAATAATATCCTTTAAGAAAAGTTTTCATGGCCGCACTTCGGCCGCTTGCAATGTGACCGATGACCCCAAAATCAAATCGGAGATCAACAAAACATTTGAAGTAGGTTTTTGTGATCTGAATGATCTGGCTGAAGTGGAGAAATTATTATCTACCAAAGAATATGCCGGGGTCATCCTGGAGGGCATTCAGGGGATCGGTGGAATTCATCTCCCGGAGACTCCATTTCTATTGGGCCTTCAACAATTGTGCAGACAAACGGATACCCTGCTTATCCTGGATGAAATTCAGAGTGGATATGGCCGCAGTGGAAAATTCTTTGCATTTCAATACCACGAAGGGGTTAAACCGGATATTATTACGATGGCTAAAGGCATGGGAAATGGATTTCCCATCGGCGGCGTACTCATACGACCCGACATTAAACCTAAACACGGAATGTTGGGTACCACTTTTGGCGGAAACCACCTGGCCTGCGCGGCCGCCCTGGCTGTACTGGAAGTCATGGAAGAGGATCAATTGATCCCGAACGCTGCACTGGCAGGGGATTATTTGATGAGCGAGTTGAGTGCTCTCCCGGAGGTGAAAGAAGTGAGGGGGCGGGGATTGATGATCGGTGCTGAGTTTGAAAACCCCATTGCCGATTTAAGAAAACAGCTGGTCTTTAAGGAAAAAGTGTTTACCGGCTCTTCAGCAGACCCCTATGTATTGAGGTTATTACCACCTTTGAGTATTCAAATCAATCAGATTGATCAGTTGATTGAAAAAATGCGTTCAGTCCTGCGTTCGGTTTCGGATAAAACACCCGGTTATCGCCCGATAAGCAGGGTATCTTGACCTTTTTCTGCATTTTAATAAGTTGGCTGCGATGAATCATTTTATTTCCCTTCAGGATGTAGAAGACAAACAAGCCTTGCTTCGCCAGGCTTTATCCTTCATTGAAGTTCCCTGGCAAAATGAATCCAGGGGATTTCATAAAACCCTGGGGATGTTGTTTTTTAATCCAAGTTTACGCACCCGGTTGAGCACCCAGCAGGCAGCCTATCAGTTGGGAATGAAAGTCATCAGTATGAATGCTGATCAGGGTTGGAAAATAGAGTTTGAAGATGGGGTTATAATGAATGCGGACAAGGCCGAGCACGTGCGGGAAGCGGCAGCAGTGATGAGCCAGCTGGTGGATATGATTGCCATCCGTTCCTTTCCCGGACTGATAGACCGGGACAAGGATTATCGAGAAGAGGTGATGACCCAGTTTGTAAAATTTGCAACCGTACCTATTATTAATCTTGAGTCTTCCACCCTGCACCCCCTGCAATCCTTTGCCGATATCATCACGATAGAACAATACCGTAAAGCATCCCCGCATCAGACCAAGGTCGTATTGACCTGGGCTCCCCATATCAGGGCTTTGCCTCAAGCGGTATCGAACAGTTTTGCCCAATGGGCTCTTGGTTATGAGTATGATCTGGTGATTGCGCATCCGGAAGGGTATCGATTGAATGAAAGCTTTACCCGGGGCGCCCGGATTGAATACGATCAGCGGGTTGCCTTTGAAGGGGCTGATTTTATTTATGCCAAAAACTGGAGCTCCTACGAAGACTATGGAAAAGTCCTGAGCGCGGATCCGGATTGGATGATTACTAAAGAGAAAATGGCACTGACCAATCAGGGTAAAATTATGCATTGTCTGCCCACCCGTCGAAATCTTGAAATTGCTGACGAAGTCCTGGATAGCCCCAATTCACTGGTGGTCAAACAAGCTAAAAACAGGATCTTTGCAGCCCAGGCAGTTTTAAATGAGTTACTGGTTAAATAAACTGTTATCCCCCCACGACCATGAGCACTGCCCGATCCAACAATTGGTGCTTTTCATCTAACGTTAAATCTATCGGGAGCTGAGCAAGGCCGATCAAACGGCGCAGGATCTCCACGCCGCAGTATTGGAAACATAATTGGAGCGAAAAACCCTCCGGAGCCTTGTAGGATTTTAAAAAGAAATGGACTTTTTCATCGCTTTGGTGGGCCATATATTGATGGGCCATAATCACCCCGATATCAAACTCTGCCGGTCCGATAAAACTGAACTCCGGGTCGATCACCTTAAATCCGGAAGTTGCATGTAACCATCCACCAGGGTAAAAATCGCCATGCAATAAATGGTCTCCCTGCATTAGATATTGGTCTCTGAGTACCTGTATGTGTTCTCTCAAATTTTCATCCTGTCTGTAGAGTTGGGCAAGATTTTGCAACCCAGTTTGTATCTGGTCCAGATCAAATCCATGATCATTCTGAAAAGGGTAATCAAATAAATGAACGGCATTCAGTCTACGCAATTCCAGGTTATCCGGATAATGGCCCGGTACAGGAAGTTGATGCAAAATGGAAAGGAAATGATAAGCCTGTTGATTTAATTCTGCCGGCCATCCGGTTGATCTCTGATATAAATAAGTATAATCGGAGCTTTCACCCAGGTCTTCAATAGCCAGCAAATGATGTTTCGGGTCATACCCTATCAATCGGGGCATAAAACCTGAAAGTACAGGATACTGATTGATGGTTTGATAAAATGCATATTCAACCGCAATCCTGTCCACCGGGGCTGCAATCGCCGGATATTTATTTACATAGGATCTGGACTGTTTCAAAATGATACGTTCGTCATTATCCGTTTGAATACGCAAAACGACGTTCATATTACCTTCACCCGCTTTACTAATATGGATGACCCTGCCCCTGACCCCCCATCCGGGATTATTGGTTAATAAGGACTGAATCTGATTTAAAGAGGTCTGCAGAGAGATTTCAAAGCTCCCCATGATTTCAGGAACTTAAAATTTTCAGTTCCACTCTTTGGTTCCGGGCCCTTCCCTCCCGGGTTGCATTGGTATCAATGGGTTTTCTTCGGCCGTAACCTACAAAGGTCATTCTTTCTTTTGGAATTCCTTTTTGCATCAGGTATTCTGCTACAGCCTTGGCCCTTAAAGCGGAAAGACTATCACAAAAATCATCTTTTGGCAAACCGTTGGTGTGGCCGCCAATTTCCACCACCAGGGTTTCGTTTTCCGTTAAAAATTTGAAAAGATCATCCAGTGCGGTATAACTATTAGGCGGGATCGAATCACTGTTGGCTTTAAAATAGAGGTTATTAATTTTTATTATTTCGCCAACCTTAGGTTTAGGCGCCTGGGCAATCACGGGCCCAGGGGGTTTTGCACTATCCTTTGGTGGCTGCTGGGGCTTAGGTTTGACAGCCACTACCGGGGGTTTCGGTGGTTCTACCGGTTGAGAACAAGGCACCAATTGAAGGCTTGAAGCATGGTCCAGCAAAATATTCCCATTGTATGGAAACAAAACCGGTGTCCTAAAAAATGCTTCAAACATGATGTAATTATAATTCGACTTAGGTTTTAGGCGAAAGTCATACCGCTTCCATTCAAAATTATCTACCGGAGGGCTTTCTGCCAGCAATTCAGAACGGCCGCAGGATATATTGCCTGCCCAGATCCTCAGAACTGCAGGAATATTAAAATTGAAAATAGAATCACTTTGCAATTTGATAATTCCTGCATTGGCTACATTGGTGCGGCTTTTATAGTTTTCCGAACTGGAAATATAAATACTGAAATTGTAACATTGGCCGCCCTGTAGCGGTGATTCCAGCATTTGGCTGATCCGTTCCCAGGTATCGTTGTTTCTCACTACCAGTCCGACATACGTTTTACCATTCTGTGCCGGCTTGCTTACTTCCCAGAAATTGCTCGGGTGAACATCCGGGGCTGATTCTCCGGTAAATCCACAATCCGCCCACCCCAGGGGGGGAGAACTTTGTTTGGGAACGTCTTCAAAAGAAGGATTGACCAAACGTATGGAGTCCGCCATCGGCCTGGTCTGGGCTTGGGCATAAACTGCAAAAAACATCAAAAATATACCGGTTTGGGTAAGACTCCTATTCATGTATTTTTGCAAAAATATCGGGTTTCTGGTTCAAATAAAAATATACCTTTCAATTCGTCAAAGTTAAATGGTATTTCAGGAGAAAGCATTCAAACCGGTGATATCCATCCCGGTGATCAGCAGATGGATGTCATGCGTTCCTTCATAGGTCAACACTGTTTCCAGATTCATCATATGGCGCATGATTGGATATTCATTTGTAATACCCATACCACCCAATATCTGCCTGGCCTCGCGGGCGATTGTTAACGCCATAGCGACATTATTTCGTTTGGCCATCGATATCTGGGCCGGGCTGGCTTTACCGGTATTGGCCAGGGTACCCAATCTCCAAGCCAATAATTGGGCTTTAGTGATTTCAGTGATCATTTCGGCCAACTTTTTTTGTGTCAGTTGAAACTGGCCTATGGGCTTACCAAATTGGTATCTTTCTTTAGAATAGTTCAATGCCGAATCATAACAATCCAGTGCAGCGCCGATAGCCCCCCAGGCTATACCATACCTAGCTTTGGAAAGGCAGGACAAAGGCCCTTTAAGGCCTTTAATTTCAGGAAATACCTGCGATTTAGGCACCCTGACATCTTCAAAAACCAACTCACCTGTAATAGAAGCCCGCAAAGACCATTTGCCATGAATTTCCGGTGCCGAATAACCTTTGGAATCCCTTTCCACGATCATGCCCCGCACGGTATTTGTTTCATCCTTTGCCCAAACCACGGCAAGGTCTGCAATGGGTGAATTGGTAATCCACATTTTAGCCCCATTCAATATATAATGGTCCCCGGCATCCTGGATACGGGTGAGCATCCCGGAAGGGTCTGAACCGTGATCAGGTTCAGTGAGGCCAAAACACCCGATCAATTCACCACTACCCAGTTTGGGCAGGTATTTTCTTTTTTGCTCTTCGCTGGCATACTTAAATATAGGATACATGACCAATGATCCCTGGACGGACGCCATGGAACGGACCCCGCTATCTCCGCGTTCCAGTTCCTGCATAATAACCCCATATGCGATTTCATCCATACCTCCACCTCCATACTCCATCGGCAGACTGGGACCAAAAGCCCCGATCTCCGCTAAACCTTTAAATAGATGGGTGGGACACTTTGCCTGGTCTGCATAAGACTCAATGATTGGACTGACTTCTTTTTTAACCCAATCCCGGACTACGAGGCGGGCAAGTTTATGGTCTTCGCTCAATAAGTCATCTACCTGATAATAATCGTGGTGTTGATATCGGTCCTCCTGCGAAGATGCTTTCATATTGCAAAAATAGGGAAACACCAGGATTACTCCGAAAGCAGTTTTGTATCTTGTACGAGTGATCTTCGATTATAAGCTATGGACATCAGAAACAATGCCTGATCTGGGTGTTCTGTTATTCTTGCATAAGGAAGTGTTTGCTGCATTTGAAATCGGGGATAGAAATCTTGCCTGCATGTTAGCAAAAGAATTCAACTTACCTCAGCGTGCTCCATTGGACATTCCCAAACACGCCGACTAAACAATGAATAAAGGTAAAATTGCCATAGAAGGGATGAAAATATTTGCCCACCACGGCTATTATCCTGAAGAGCGTGCCGTCGGTAAGGAATTTATCGTGGATGTTTACGTGGATCTTGATTTTAAGGATACCCTTCAGTCTGATCATATCCGGGATACCATAAACTATGAGGAAGTGATCGAAATCTGCCAGGAAGAAATGAAACAACCCTCCAAATTACTTGAACACGTCGCTATGCGAATGGTCGAAAGGATCAGCCTTCTGTCGCCTAAACAAATGCATATAAAAGTCAGGATACAAAAACCCCACCCTCTCCTTAAAATTCCTATGGAAAAATTTTATGTGGAGTATGAATCCTGGCCCTGAACCATCCAGGGTATTTAATACTTTTATAACGAACTTATATCTTCAAATAACGTTCTAAGGTTAAATTCGGTCATAATGAAAAAAATATACTTTTTGTTGTCTATGGTGTTGATGACACAATGCGCTGAACTCCAAACACTTAAATTGCCATTTCCAACTAATTTATCCGGAGAAGAGATCGGAGGAGGGTTAAAAGAAGCGCTGAACAACGGGATCAGTAAAGGGGCTGATTTACTCAGTCAGTTGGACGGTTATTATAAAAGTCCTTATAAAATATTGCTGCCTGAAGAAGCAAACCGCGTCATCAATAAATTGAAAATTGTCCCTGGTTTTAATGACCTGGAAGCAAATCTGACCTTAAGAGTCAACCGTGCTGCTGAATTGGCTGCACAAAAAGCCAAACCGATATTTGTCAAAGCCATTAAAGAAATGACCTTCCGGGATGCAGCCAACATTTTAATGGGTGCTGATACAGCCGCCACGGGTTATCTCCGAGGAACCACCTACCAACCATTATATTCCGAATTTCAACCTATCATTCTTTCTGCACTCAATGAAGTCCATGCGGCTGATTATTGGGAGACTGCAGTGACCGCCTATAACAGGCTTCCTTTGGTTAAAAAAACCAATCCCAAATTGGATGAGTATGTCGCAACAATGGCTCTGGCCGGGCTGTTTCAAATGATAGCAAAAGAAGAAATCGGGATTCGTAAAGACGTCAGTCTGCGGACCACTGATTTATTGAAAAAAGTATTTGCCAAACAGGATAGAAAATAGTGGTCAAGCGTCAACGCTTCGCTGATCAATGGTCATGGTCAACGCTTCGCTGATCAACGCTTCGCTGGACAACGCTTCGCTGGACAACGCTTCGCTGAACAATGAACAACGCTTCGCTGAACAATTAGCAACGCTTCGCTGTTCAACGCTTTCGCTGATCAATTCATATTAGCGACTTCAATTCATATTTCTCCTTGCCTCCGCTTCGCTGTGCGCAACTTTTATCCTAATCTACAATTACCATCTTCTTACTGGCATTAAAGAACCCGGATTCAAAACGATAATACAGTACGCCGGTCGCTCCAATCTCCTTACGATCAAACCAGACCTCATGATATCCTTTGGTCCAGTCTCTTTCTATTGCGCGAATGGTACGTCCCGTTGCATCGTATACTTTTAAAGTTCCTTTTCCCTGATTAGCAAGATTAATTCCGATTACGGTTCGCTGATCAAATGGGTTGGGATAATTTTGGTACAGCTCACTCTTCGCTACGATTTCAGATCCGTTTTGAACAAATCGGATACTCAGATTGCCGAGTTCTCCACGACCCTGGTAACTCTCCGCAATCGTATGTTGTGAACCAATCCTCAATACCTCACTCAGTTTACCGTTTTCTTGTGCTTTGAATACGAGTGTGAATAAAACCTGTTGATCGTCAATATCAACTCCTGCTTTAGCATTCGTATTCCAACTCATGGTAATCATTCCCTCCTGAGCGTAACGCAGGCCAATATTTTGACGTTTCATATCCAGGCTGCCAGCGATCAGCTCTACATCGCTCAATGAGCTCGTAGCTCGCTGCTCGCTGCTCACGGCTGCAAGTGTCCCCTGGAATCCACTAATCCCCCTGAAATTAGGTGAACGGAAATTAACTCGTACTACATCTCCAGCTCTAAACACCTGGTCATCTACTTCGAATATCAATCCTGTTTCATTGCCCCTGACTTCGATGCCCATCAGGCTATGCGGAGCTGCTGTCGCGTTGACATCACCCACTTTGATTCCGATGAAATCCTCCGATTTATAGTCCTTGGTGACTTCTTTCATTTCAAGTATCTCACTCACATTCCATGGATTTTGTGGATCAGCGAATGAAGTTGATTTAGGTATAAATCTCCAGCTTTCATTGTTCGGTAATTCTTCGTAGGTCGCCAGAATGAGTTTTCTTAACTCTACCAGGTCTATGGCTGTGATTTGTTTATCGTTGTCGATATCGGCAGCCAGCACTTTGTACGGTGAATCCAGCAATTCAATGCCCAGGATATGTTTTTGTATCAAAACTAAATCCAGGGTAGAGACCCCATTCATCGGTTGGTCATTGCGTGTGGATTTCAGCGAATAATTGGATTTGGATGGTAAGCCTTCAAAATGATAGGAGCCTTTTACGCCGGTTTCATAATTCATCTGAACAGCACCACCGTAAATATTGACCCGGACATGTTCTACCGGTTCTTTGGTTTCGGTCTGGATCGTTCCGGCTATAGTGACGCTCAGGCCGGCTACATCGGGACAAGCATTACCCGAATTGTCCTGTAACAAGATATACGTGGTACAATGATCCTGGTTGTTTGCTTCATCCGTCACCCAGATTTCTACAGGAATGGTTTTTGATTTGCCATCCGGGATATCTGCACAACTGAATTCTTTGCTCGTTTCACTGGAATTAGCCGAGAAGGAGAATTTTAGATTGGCCGTCAACGTACAATTGTCAAAACTACCAGCATCCAAATCTTTGGCCCAAACAGTAATCTTGCCGGTCGATGGCATGATCACCGTGGCTATACCATTGTAACAGTATGGTGTTGGTTTTTTGCAATCCTTTAATTCGAACCGGTAGCTGGCAGTATCTTCATTACCGCAGTTGTCTTTTACAATCACATGGACTACGTGATTACCAGCTACAGCGGGGCTGTAGACAAATTCAGTTGGATTGGATTGGGTACTCAGATCAATAGCAGATTTGACATAAGTCCTGTTGGTAAATACTGCAGCACTTGCATTTAAGTCAACTTCCACTCTATAAGCCAATTCTGAACTGGCAGTGCAATTGTCCGTTCCGCTAAACGGGATCCTTACCAACGCTGATTTACAATCTTCAGCATAGATACAGATCGTAGTATCTCTGGTGGTCACCACCGGAGCCACTTTGTCGATCACTTTTATGACCTGGATGTATTTCATGTATCCATCATTATTATCCTTGAGGTTGCGGTAGACACAGGATCGATTGCCGGTATCCGCTCTTAACCGGTCATCGACAATCACATCGGGATAGTGGTATTGGGAATTTGGGTTATAGATACACCAGTCGATCAAGGTCCAGGTGCGGACTATTTTGTAACAAGCTGAGTCCTCTACGGTAAAGATTTCGTCTTTGTATTGAACGCCTACTTGTTCGCACTCATCGTCGCTGATGATCGGTGTGCCTGCGTCTTCCGGATCTGTGGTATTGAGGAAATCACATTCTACTACTTTGTCTTCGGGGAAGATCACTTCAAAATCACTGCGGTGTTTGACTACTACTTTTTGTTTGACAGTGATTGGATTGTCGCATTTATCTCTTATCGTCCAGGTGCGTTGGATCCAGCCTTCTCCGCAACCGTTTAGGCTGCCTTCGTCTGATATCCTCAGTGTGGTATCATTGAGCCGGCAATTGTCGGTGATGGAAAACTCAGTTGCTAATAGGGCTCTGGTTGGTCTTCCTTTATCAAACATTATTAATTTCTCAAAGTAGAGTTTAGGGTCGATAGGTCCTGCAGAATCAAATGAATCCACATACAACCAGCTCCTGCAGTAGATCGGAGCCCAATGATGTGTATTGTCGTATCCACATGGGTCCGCGGTTTGATGCTCATCGAGATGTATACCCAAGAAGTCGCTGCCTCCATAATATCCGTGTTCCACTCCTTTGCTGTCTTTTAACAATCCAGGCCATTTCAGGTATTCATCCCCTCTTTCACAATTTGGTCCGCTGGCATAATCTGGAGCGCGGTCACAATAAACTAGTACATCTTCCAATTCGGCTACTACCGGGGCTTGTTTGTCATCGACTAAAACCGTGATCATACAGTCACTGTATAACCTGGCAGAACAATAATTTCCCGGAGGATTTGCTTCGCTTGAATTAGCGGGGGCACCAAAATACAAATCATTGTCACATTCGCTCAATATGCTTTTAATTGCGCCTATGTATTGAGCAAAACACAACCCTCCCGGTGTTGGATACCCTTCTGCAAACTCGCAAAGGCCTCTTAACCGATCCTGATGATCTTCAATACAGTTGATCGTATACCGGTAATTACAATCTTTAGGACCGTTTGAATGGAAATAATTCCAGTTGTGTTCGATCCTGAATTGTTGGTTTGTGTTATACCAGAACCACTGATGTTCACTGCAGGGCCATAGATGGGGATCATAAACCGGTACCCCACAGGCTTCATAAACCCTTAATACTACCTGGGATGTTCCGCATTCACTAAATCCTATTTCATCCTTAAATACATAAGCATTGATCCATCTCTCTATTTGGAAATCATAAAATTCTTTATCTGCCAAGAAGGCTGCTTTTCCGCAACGGGCTTCTAAAGTATCTGCCCAATATTTTCTCCAATACGTGATACTATCCATGTGAGCAGCTGCAAAATGAAGGACATCGCAACAATTATCGCGGCTTCCATTATCCAGGTCTTTAGCTTTTACTTTGGCCCAGCAGGTCACCGGATCTACCGTCACCTGGGTAAATTCATCGCATACCGGTGTTGGTGGGGTGATATCATAGATGTATATAAATCTGCTCGTGATAGTTCGGTTGTAACATTTATCTACCAGCGTAATTTCAACTTTATATGCTCCAACCGGTAAGTTTAATTTGTTGGATGGCAGGGTTCCCGTCAATACCACGATTTTACCCGGATGGCCCGGATCATTGTATTGTAGGGTATAGGTTTGATCCACCAGGTTACAATCGCGGAAATCTTTACCAGCCACTAAGGCAGGGATGGTCACAGATGCCACACAATCGTGGGGGCTGGCATTATATTCCAGGTCGCTCAGGCTCGTAAGCATTATAGGCGCGACTTTATCTTCTACACTTATATATTGGGCACAGATTGTTTCTTCCTGGGTACACCAGTCCACTATGGTCCATTCCCGGTAGATCTTAAATCCTGCACCACAAATATCCAGGCGGGTGTCTTTATACAGACTATTGATTTTACATATACCTCCCGCTCCCGGCCAGATATTTTGTCCCTCGATTTGAGGAACTACCTGGACGGATGGGTTGAGGATCCAGTCTTTGGTATTGTCTGTAAATTCCCAGGTCTTTTTCTGTAATGACAAAAGATAAGCGGGGGTAACCTTTGTTTGATCAACTACGATCGGTGTTTTAAGCGTTTTACCACCTCCAATTTGAGTCCTGATTTCGCAGGGTAGTTCAACCAAATCCGGGCATACCACGCTATCTAATTCTGTTCGTTCAATCGAAATGACACTTTCACAGCGGCGGAAATTACCCCAACGGTCTGTGCCTTGAATGGTGCGGATGACATATCCCGACAATACGGAATCACATCCGTAATCAAACCATTGATCCGATATCAACTCTACTTTGCCTTCATAACAATCATCGGAGTTAGGCGCCAATAAAGGCAGGGTGGGCAATTCATAACAAGCAATCGTATCATCTGTACAATTTAACAGTGGAGGGAGTTTGTCTTCCACTTTGAGATAGCCCCAGCAGGAATTGCCTGTCGAGGTTTCATAGACATTGTACACCAAGGTATAACCGATATGGCTTTCATCCAAGAGGTCATTTGCCGGCGGAAATTTATGAGTGCCGAAGGGGTATACGAGTTTGATATCAAAAAACGCCGATGTACATCCACTCACATTTTCCAATACATCATCCGGGGTGACTACATGAAGACATCCATTACCCAGGGATATATTCACCAGATCATTACATATCAGGTTTTTGGGGAAAGTATCCAAAATGGTAAGATTCAACGAACAACTGTCGATGAGTCCCTGATTGCAACTTCGTATTAATTCTACAAAAGCTTGATTTGCACCCAGGTCATCACAATCAACAAATAAGCCTGCTGTATCATTCCCATTTACCAGCAATTCAAACCCCGGGGGAAGTATGGCCCTAAGTACGCTATCAAATATATCCTGGGGTATGGATCCATCTTCATTCACATAAATCGTATCGTTAAAACAATATAAAATGTTTTCATAAACACCCATGTCAATAATACCGCCAACAATACGTGGCAGTCCATCCAGGTCAGTAGGTTCCTGGCTGAAACTGTTTTCACCCATGTCAATAGCCGGTGATCCCTGGCTCAAATGAAAATTACTTAACGGATCCTGAAACAAGGGGTTCTCATCCTTATTATTTGCTCCAGTGCCTATATACCCTCCTTCAATTATTGAATTATAGACATTCGGGATATTAGCTCCACCAATTGGGGGTATACCGGAGTTCCACATAATAGTATTGTAAATATTTACTAAACCTCCACTGTTGTTTGCATAAGCATCGGGTACATTGAGGGTGAAAGTATTATTTATAATATCAATAACTTCATTTGTGAGAACCGTTGCAATACCCGCCAATCCACCTCCTGCTCCCATTGGGTCTGAAACTGAATTATGATGCCAGAGTACATTTTCAAACCGGATAAAACTGGTATCCCCGTCGACAGCCACGGGACCTACGTAGGCGCCTCCTCCGTAAGTAATCGCCACGTTGTCATAAAATTCACTGTTACTCATCATCATATCCCGGTTACCTTGACCATAGAAGCCACCTCCCAGAATGGCAAAATTGTTCCTGAAAATAGTATTGCGGATAATTAGTTTAGCGGAATCAGCAAAGCTACCGTCCCACCAGCCTCCGCCTTCTTCTCCATTGGGTATCGCATTACCCTGTTCAATGATGAAACCATCGAAGATGATAGTATGGGAATACCCGATGGTCTTAACTACATTATAGGTATTGCCCGTACTATCTCCATCCATGTTGATGTCACCGCTCAGTATGGTGATATTGCAATGCGGATCCCGTGAGCCATTTCCACCACTGGGATATCCACCCAGGATAGTCAGGCTATCCGATAAAATAAATGATTCATCCCTTTGGCGTGTAATGATGGTATCAATGGCTCCGGTACATGGATCAATTATAGTATCCGGACAACTTGGATAATAGGTCCCCTCAGCAACCAATATGCTATCTATTCCACCGCATATCGTTGCAATCTCCAGAGCATCCTTGACTTCTTTTAATGCAAGCGCCCAGCTTGTCCCAATCCCACCTGCTGTTACCGAAGAGTCGACATACAGTGTTTTGACACCGGCATACAAACTACAATCCGGAGACTGGCTTTCATAAGCTCCTATATCAATGGTATGGACTTTGCGTTGATTCCCATCCAGGTCGGTAGGATAGGTATTGGCTGCATCATTCCCCATATCGATAGCAGAAGAATATTGCTTTACATGGAAATTACCTGCTGCTGTTGGTGCTAAAGCCCCGGCAGGTGCGTTGACAAACCTGGGGTCAAAACCCTCACTTTCAAATTTATTATTGTTCCCAACAGTGCCTCCCCCTGTACCAGTGATGGTAAAATGATTGATATCACCTGGGAATCCGCCACCTCCCTGTAATATACTATACGAAACAGTTGGTTTGGTGGTATTATTGAAAAATACGGGTCCATCCAATGAAGTATTATTCCAGAAAATACAATTTACAAGATCTAGGATGATATTCCCTCCATTTTGCTCTAAGCTGTATATTGCTCCACCAGCATTTACTGCATGATTACCTGTGAGTATACAATTTCTAAGGACCATATTAAGAAAACCACTCGTATTGGAGAAATTATATATGGCACCCCCAATTGCTCCTGCCCGGTTTCCGCTAATCACACAATTTATCAATTCCGGAATAGTACTTCCTCCAATGGCATTGTTGACCATTGCACCTCCTCCATTGGAGGCAGAGTTACCAATTAAGAAACAATTTATTAATAGAGGTGAGCTTGCCCCGGTATTTAAAAGATTATAAAATGCTCCGCCAATTATTGCATGATTGCCAATGAATACACAATTTAAAATAGTAGGACTACCATTAATATTGAGCCATCCACCACCTCTTGAAGTTGTAAACGTTCCATTCGCATTACCCCCACTGATACAAAATCCATCGATGGTTGCAATATCAACAGCTATAGTGTACAATACATGATAACTATTATTCAGGGTATCTCCATTGCCGTCTATATCACCACATAGTATGGTTTTATTGCATACCCAGTCGCGACTATCAAATGGATCTCCGATGGTGTCACCACCTGTAGGGAAACCGCCTAATAAAACAGAAGAATCCGGAATATTGAATGATATATTCCTATTAGGTAAGATTGTATCGATAGGGAGCCCGGGTGAACATGGATCGAATACAATAATAGTATCACTAGGATAATAGGTACCCTGTGCAACCAAGATAGTATCTACCCCACAGGAACTCACCACCGCCAGGGCATCCTGGAGATCAGTAAATGCACTGTCCCAACTTAATCCATTATTGGCTCCAGTAGCTGAAGAATCGACATAGATTCTGGTCAATCCTGCATATAAACTGCAATCGTTGGATTGATTTTCATATGGTCCGATATCGATGGTATTGATGATTCTTTGATTGCCATCCAGATCATAAGGATACGAATTTACAGCATCGAGCCCCATATCAATGGCAGGGGAGTTGGCCAAAACATGAAAATTACCGGCTACCGTGGGAGCTGCTGATGACAAAGGTGCATTTATAAATAATGGATCGGTTATAAATTTATTACCAATGATATCCATTCCACCTCCTCCAAAAGATATACTGGGATCGTTTAAATCATTGGAGGCACCTTGAATAATACTGTAAGATACCTGAGGAGATCCTGTATTGTTGTAAAACAGATTCCCGGTGGTCGCTGAGTTATTCCATAATATACAATTCGTTATTACCGGAGAACTGTTTCCGTTAAATCCGTAATTATAAAGTCCTCCCCCGTTCATAGCGGTATTACCTGAAATAACACAATTTATAAAGAGAGGTGAACTGTTGCCTCCATCATTTCCAACATTATACATTGCTCCGGCATTAACTCCACCATTATTTCCCGAAATAATACAATTGGTAAAGCGTGGAGAACTGGTTCCCCCGGTGGCTGCATTATAAAACCCTCCTGCTTCAAAATTTGCTTTATTTCCTGATATAATGCAATTTGTAAAGATTGGAGAAGCATTGCCACCATCAATTCCATTATTGTATTGACCAGCTCCCAGATCAGCAATATTTCCGGATATGGTGCAATTGCGTATTGTCGGTGTAGAACTGTTCCCAAGTCCGCTACCATCATTGTACCACCCACCGCCTTGACCATCTATATCAGTTCCGTTTGCATTACCTTCCGTTATACAAAATCCATCCACTATGGTTTGTTCGCTCACATTGGTAGTGGTGACTACATGATAAGAATTCTCATCATCTAAAAGATCATCATGATCAATATCCCCTGATAATATGGTTTTATTGCATAACCAGTCCCGGTTCAGGGAGTCCGCTCCATGTCCATATCCCCCCAAAACCACGATCCCATTGGGTATATTAAAACTGATATCTCTATTAATCGCACTTCCTCCTAAAGTATCCGGGAAATACGTGCCCTGTGCCACCAGTATCGTATCCACCGGGCATAATTGTACCGCAGCTAAGGCATATTGCAAATCCACAAACGCATTGGCCCAGGAACTGCCGTTGTTTAAACCTGCAGTTGCTGCTGAATCTACATAGATCCGGGTATTAAAATCTGCACAATCAAAAAAAGAAGCGGCGGTTATGGCAGTATCACTTACGGGAGGAAAATTATCTGAAGAAGCAGTTGTAATTTCAGTAATGCTGTTTGTATTGAGCGGATTAAAAGTATTGTTGACCAGGACTTTATACTGTATAATGATTTGTTTGCCATTCTGCAATTCAGGGATGGTGAAAGGGAAAGAAAACTGCGCATGGAGTACCTGTATTCCCAGAATAAAAACCAATATAAACTGTATTGAATTATAAAACAGGTTGCAAATTCGGTTATTTGTCATCGTATCAAATTATTCAGTAAAACAAAATCTAATCGTTGATTCAAGGTTGCAAAAAGTAAATTCCCTTGATAAAAAACCATGAGCGTTAATCAGTTTATATTCAAAAAATGCAGAAAGCATATCGATATATTATAATTGGATTCCTTGGGACATCATGTTATTTTTACTTTCTCTATTTTACCAGGCTCTTCGAAGTTGCGGCATCAATTACCGCAGGAATGCGACGTTCTCCATTGCTGAGATAACCATACATTATATTATCACGGTCTTTGAGATCATAAGTATCCGTTAATCCCAACGAATGCCCCATCTCATGCAAGATCGTTGTAAGCAGGTCAACACGACCGGCCGCTTCAGTTTCTTCCGTAGTATAGCTGCGTGTTACAGAAATAAGCCTGTTGAATAATTTGCTATCATCATCCTGGCCGATATACCATCCGTTCTCATTCGCATTCTTATCCAGCAAAATATTCTGCCCATCAGTTTCACCGAGATGGAGCGTGCGAAGGTCATCTACCTTAAACTCCAGGTTGTTTAATATAGCTATCTGCTCTTTGGTTATACCCGTAGTTTCCCATAATTGAATAGCAATACCAACCCTTGAATCCAATGCCTTCTGATTAAGAGGCATCTCCTTCGTTATTATTATTTTTTTATCTATTCCTCCACGTGCAAAAAGCAGCGGCATAGTGCAGGTAGGTTGTCCGAACAGAGGCGCACCAGTTAACGTGACTGTGGCGTTGCTATTTCCAGTTGAAACTGTAGCCGAGCTTGATTGGGTTACATTAATTGCACCGGGAGCTGCATTTTCAGTAATCCGAATTACTCCAACTCCTGCTGCCGGCACTACATTTCCCGAAATATTAAGACATACTGTGCCTCCTACTACTGCACCAGATCCCGTTACTGCCTCAAATTCTACGTGCACCCCTGCATTATCGTTTAGGTTATTTCCGGTTACGGTTGCATTTATGGTTGAAGAATTAATTGCACGGGTTCTCATTACTTCAAATCCTGTATTCGCTGTAATAGTATTTCCACTTAACAAAACATTTATTACTGCTGAGTTCTGAGATGTAATTAAAACGACATCTGCCAAAGCTGAAACAGCGCTGGGATATAAAGTTCCTCCTTGCCCGATAAGGTTGTTCCTTATCTTCACATTTGCAGTAGCTGTATTCAAACAGTTAACTGAAATTGCACTTTTTGTTGAAGAGCCAAGGTTGTCAATAGTATTGTTATCGAATACCAACGTATTTGAACTGGTTCCGTCTGCTGTAATGGTGATACCACGTGAACCGACAAGATTATTCATAGTATTATTTTGAACTGTTATGGTAGCATTAGCCGTAAGGCCATTTGTCATACTAACAGCACCGAGATTGGTAACCGGAAACATAATATTGTCGAAAGTATTGGTATCAATAAGAGCTGTCATGTTTATCCCTCCGAACGGGAATAAACCAACCCCGCCATTTCCAAGAACGGCAGCATTAATGAAAGAGCAGTTTTGCACGGTTACATTAACTGTTGCAGTTGCTCCGGTGATCCCGTTTACCTGAATACCATCATCAAACATTTCCGTAAAGGATGTATTCCCATTCACTATAAGCGTCATATTCCCTGATCCCTGCGCCTCCATGAATACACCATCACCAGAACCCGGATTAATCAGATCAGAGGTTGTTCCATTGAAGGTGCAACCGGTAATAGTCAGAGACGTCAAAGTTGTGCTGGTATTTATAATTCTGTAACCATCTTTAGTAGCAGTGCGGTTTACATCATAATCCTGTATTGTGGAATTAGAAAGAAGACAAGTGCCTCCTAAATCCGAGGCATTAATACCATCTCCGGCCGGACTTAAAATTAACATCCGGGTAAGGCTGAGGTCTTGTGTACTGGTTGCCAATATTGCATCACCAGTTGTGTTTTGAATAGTACCTCCAGAATTTGCTGCACCGGTGCCTGTGACGACGAGGCCTCCACTAGTTCCTGTAGTATTCAGAATAATACCATTTACACCTCCATTTTTGGAAATACTTTGAAAATTAAGATCGCTTCCGCCGATAGTTGAACTGACTACATTCAATGCAGTCCCTGTTGTTGAGTTAATTGTATTTCCGCTTCCCTGTACTGATATAATACCGGTGCCGCTGTTAGATGTTGCACTAAATCCTGTACCCGATGTAACATCAATATCCAATCCGCCATTAGTAAAATTAACAGTGGTATTTGAGTTACTTGCAATGGTTATAGCGGTGTTGGTTCCTGTGCTTAATGTTTTAGCGTTGCCGCCGAAAGTAACTGTACCTCCCGTGTTATTAGAAACAGTTATTCCTGTTGAAGGAGAAGTAGAAGTAAGAGGGTCGTTAAATGTTACCGAGCCGCCTGTCCTGGATTGAATATCTATCAGCTTTCCTGAACTGTTTTTAGTCAATGTTCCTGAATGTCCTATCGAACCTCCGCCACCGTTTACAAGGAAAGCTACTCCGTTTGGGTTGATTATATCCGTATTGAGAAATGAGAAGTTACCACCTGAACCATTGATAATATCAACACCTGCATCGCCACCACTCAGAGTAACTTGTCCGTTAAAATTATAAATGCCATCTGCATTATCAAACTGCAAGCCCGAACCATTGGAGGCACTTAAGGTTCCGGTTTGAAATGTTACAGTGCCAGTCATATGTCCGGCTCCAATAAAAGAAAGCGGGAAATTATTTGGTTGACTGATACTTGCGTTTATAATGGCGCTCAACGTACTTCCTTTTATGGTAACCATAGTATCTCCTCCTCCGGTACTTGGATTAATGGTTCCAGATGAGACTATCAAATTACCTGTAGAATTATTTATAAATATGGCTTCAGCAGGCGAAGTAGAATTAAATGCATCTATTGTGACATTCAATGCCCCTCCATTAGCTATCCGTAAACCGCTTGAAGTTGAGGTATTTAGATTGGTATTGGAGATCAAAAGATTTAAAACAGAAGTTCCATTGTCCTGTAACATAGGCATACCAGCAGTACTGTTGCCCATTTCTATACCCTTAATAGTATCATTTTGTGCAAGTGTGATGGTCCCGGTGATGGTGGAGGTCCCACTGGCTGTTCGTATCGTCGATCCACTCGGGCAGTTCCAGTTTTCATCTGCCCCAATTAATTTTTGACTGTTTTTTAAGGTGATGCTTTGGCCATAGGTCCCGGGGAACACAAAAATATACTCTCCAATCGCAGAAGCTGCTTCGGCATCCGACAGTTGATCAAAGGGATTACTGAAGCTGCCGGTACCCATGGTGCCTGCGTTATCATCAACAAACCACATATTTTGATCTACATTGATGTATACTATGGCAGTATCGCTGAACAGATTGTGTTCGTCCTTAATTTGATAAGAGAATGTATCCAGACCAGCGGCCAAACATTTTGGGTTATAGGTAAATGAGCCATTGGCATTAACAGTCAATTCAGCACCAGAAGGTAAGGTAATCAAAGTACCTACATTCCCTGGTAGCCCTTTTACAGCGGCCACCATGATGGTAGCGTTATGATCGATATCGTCATCATCGGCTAGTAAACCAGGTGCACCCACGGATAAAACGGAAGTTTGAGAAACCACATAGGAATTAGAATCCGCTACCGGTGCATCATTGACCCCGGTGATTTTAATGATGACGCTATCGCTATCCATACAAGCGCCATCAGTTATAGTATACCCTGACCGGGCAAAAAACATTTCACCAACATTTAAAGTATCCAAACCCATAGGACCGGTAGTATGTGCAAATGAAAAACCGCCTGCACCGAAGACACTTGCAGTTCCACCACTTACAACATTCATTGCCGGGGTGACCATTAAAATATCCATTTCCGGATCTGTATCATTGGTCAATACATTAGATGTTGGAAAAGAGGCATTTTCATTGACTAAAAAAGTATCTCTGACGGCTGTAGGGCAATCGTTGACCGGTTTTATTTTCAGCTCGCGGGGCACTTGATTGCTCAGCAGGTCACCATCATGCAAGGTAATACAAATACGCCTGGAAGCCAAATTCGGAGTATTACTTTGATTGGTGTACTGGATGCTTTCAATAGCTGCTTCATAATTGGCTTTCGTAGCTGATCCCATCAACATCAATGTTCCGGTAGTTTCATTCCAGCTAAACGTTATACCACCGGGTAATGCCGGCACGATCAGGGTGTCTTCTGAAGACAAGTAATTGTTACAAATCGAGATTTTAGCGCTATCGGTATTCGCTTCATCATCCTGGATCGTAAATGCAGAAGTCATTAAAAAAGTATCCTGTTGTTCAAAGGCACAAATGGAATCTGTAGTCATGAGATTACTGGCAATCAGCGGTGCATCATTCACTCCGGTGATTTTGATGATCACACTGTCCGCATCTTCACATTGAAGATCACTGGCCGTATAAGAAAATCTCACAAAAAACATTTCTCCTTCGCTAAGGCTATCCAATCCCGTAAAACCAGTCGTCTGGGTGAAACTCATATTCCCAGTTACTCCATTGATGGTCACTGATCCACCATGGATATTTACCATAGATAAACTCATCGCGTTATTGATCTTCGTTACGGACAAGGTATTCATATCCACATCCTGATCGTTTGTTAAAACATTAAAAGCTGCGATATCGTCATTTTCAAATATCGATATGGAATCCCGTACTGCTACCGGGCAATCGTTGACCGGTTTTATTTTTAATTCACGCGTCACCTGATTGCTGAGTAATGAACCATCATGAACGGTTATACAAATACGCCTGGGCGTCATATCCGGGGTATTGTTCTGATTGGTATATTGGATGCTTTCAATGGCTGTTTCATAATCTGCTTTGGTTGCGGATCCCATCAACATCCCCGTGCCGGTGGTTTCATCCCAGGTAAATGTAATACCCCCTGGTAAGGCTGGGACAATAAGTGTATCTTCTGAAGCCAGATAATTAAGGCAAATCGAGATTTTAGCGCTATCCGTATTGTCCTCGTCATCCAGGATTGTAAAAGCAGAGGTCACTAAAAATGTATCGCTTTGCTCAAAAGCACAAATCGAGTCTGTTGCCATGAGATTAGTGGCTATCAGGGGTGCGTCATTGACTCCGGTGATTTTGATGATCACACTGTCACTGGCTTCGCATAGGCCATCACTTACAGAATACCCAAACCGCGCGATGAACATTTCTCCTTCACTGAGACTATCCAGACCTCCAAATCCGGTCGTGTGCATAAAACTAAGGTTTCCGGTCATGGCATCTAAACCCACTGCACCACCGTTGATTACCACTCCAGATAAAGTCATGGCATTATTTATTTTGGATACGGAAAGCACATCCAGATCGGGATCCGTATCATTGGTCAACACACTAAAAACAGGTACCAGGGTATTTTCCAATATTGAAATAGAATCCCGGACTGCTGTTGGACAATCATTGACCGGTTTTACTTTTAACAACCGAGTCACCGTGTTGCTATTCAGCACACCATCATAAACGGTGATACAAATGGTCCGTATGGCGGTGTTGGCATTATCACTTTGGTTGATATACTGGATACTTTCAATCGCCGTCTCATAATCAGCCAGGCTGGCGGTACCCATCAACATCAATGTGCCGGTACCTTCTGTCCACATCGCAGTTATGCCTCCCGGTAATGTGCCTGCAATCAGGGTGTCTTCGGAGGCTAGATAACTATTACAAATTACGATCTTGGCGCTTTCCGAATTAAGTTCATCATCCATCAAGGTGAAAACCGTAGTCATCACGAACGTATCCCGTTGTTCAAATGCGCATATAGTGTCCGTGGCGACCAGGTTGCTGGATATGGCCGGAGGCAAATTGAATTGAATGAAAATGATAGCAGAATCTTCGTATCCATCCGCATCCTTAATGGTATAGTGGATAGAATCTTCAACGGCTCCATTGACCCCGGTAGAATCATAGGTCAGGGACCCATCCATGTTCAACATAATCATGCCCCCTGCTGCCGTGGTGATCGTATTACCTACACTGGCCTGATTGGATTCGACTCGATGGACAAATAAATTGGAATAAAAAGGAGGGTTGGGCAAAGGATCATTGAGGTCAAAATCGTTGGTCAAAATACCAGGAACAGATAAGATCAGCGGGTTGATCAAAAATTGCAGGGTATCGTTGAAGGCCAGGGGGCTGGCTTTGAGACTACTGGGATCATAGGTGACATTGGGATCGCCGGTATGGGTAATGACGGCATTTAATACCGACTGGCCGGTTTCATTTCGGAGGATAATCGTGTAACGAATGCTATCTCCGGGATTGGCCACCATATTGCCGTTAGGGTCAAAAATCAACGTATCGGTGAGACTGATTGTCGGCAGCGGCGGCATAGATCTGGACTCCAGTTGAACTCCTGCTATTTGAAAATTAAGTTTATGGTCTGTGGATGAATATTCAAATAGAAAATTAGATGCCGATTCCAATCTAATAGTCCAGGCAGATCCATCCTTAATATGATTTCTGCCATAATAAACATCTTTATCCAGGATTTTAAAATTCCAGGTACCTGCTGGGATCCTGAGGTTTAGGCGATACAGATTTCCGACTTGTTTAAATTCAGTGGTTGCACAACTGGCTTCCCAATCGGATGAACAACCAATTTCTGTTTGAAAATCTGCTACTAAATAAATGGACTGTTCATATTTAACCGGTAATTCATTTTGATGAATAGTAAAGCCTATTATCCTGGCAAAAAAATAACTCCAAAACAGTATTGGTGACATAACTCAAGTTGAGGTGAAAATGAATTCTTCGAAAATTACACAAAATTTTGAATTACATTATATTATGTAATAGTTTTATCTATTAATTTTTTCTGATTTTAAGTCAATTAGTCTTGTTCAAATTTAAATCACCGCTCACTTGGGATTAAAGTCAATGAATACTTGAGTGAAACAGAGACCTTCCCTGGACCGCCTTAAAGAATAGAATAAAGTATGGTCGGGGTTGCTTGCCAGAGCCAGGAAATTTTAGATAAAAACATTCCGGCTTTGAATAAAAAATTATGGGATGCGGGGGTAGGGACTGTTTGGAAGAAATGAGTGGTGCATGGTTTCGCACAGGAGTTTTTTTCGCACGGAGTCACGGAGAAGCACGGAGGTTAATTTTGCATTTAAGAATGTTGTACTCAAGATAAAATTTGAAGGGTTATAAATTTGAATTTCTGCGTGACTTTCGGTCGCTCCGGAGGGTATTCAGAAAAGTGTGTCAAAGTTTAAATGTTAACAAAATAAACAAAATAACTTTGACAATGAAAAAGGAAAAAGGACAAATTATCGACCAGGGCGAAAGTGCTGGTTTTGATTACAA
>Ga0163153_10000488_pt1 | contig 70775 bp, 63 predicted proteins | sample OliLakLV19MP6IB1_FD_148629 | JGI IMG/M metagenome (GOLD analysis project Ga0163153, IMG submission 148629) | Freshwater microbial mat bacterial communities from Lake Vanda, McMurdo Dry Valleys, Antarctica - Oligotrophic Lake LV.19.MP6.IB-1 | ecosystem: Environmental > Aquatic > Freshwater >... | reverse complement strand
GGTCATCATCACCGCCTGCATGAGAAAGCTCTTGGTGATTCTTAACACCATGATCAGGAACAATACTCCCTGGAGAGACCTCCATGCCTGCTAAAAAATCATTGACAAACAACACAGCCGCTGGGCTATCATAATATGCCCTTTCAGGGCAGATCCGTCGCAGCCATGAATGCTCATGGTGTGACAGCACTTGTATAATGCTAGCTAGCGTCGGGTTCTTCCTGGATTGTGTCTCGAACAAACCCGCGGCTAGCGGCCTGCGGCTCATGGGATTTGCCTTGACCGCCCTACCGGCGCTTCCTATTCTCTCGCGGCTTTTCTCGACCCAGTTCTTGCTTGCAGCGGAGTTAGTTATGCAAGGCAGTTTCGCGGATATTCATTGCCATCTTTTGCCAGGAATCGACGACGGCTCGCCCGATCTCGAAACCTCGCTCGCGATGGCCCGCATGGCCGTCGACGATGGCATTCACACCATCGTGATGACGCCCCATCAACTCGGCAACTTTGCGCAAAACCACGGCAATGAGATTCGCGCGCGCACGCTGGAGTTGCAGCAGTTTCTCGATGCCAATCAAATCTCGCTTGAAGTGCTGCCCGGTGGGGACGTGCGGATCGAAGACGGCATGGTCGAAAAGATAGTGAGCGGCGAAGTGATGACGCTCGGCGATCATGGACAGCATGTGCTGCTGGAATTGCCGCATGAGTTGTACTTTCCGTTGGAAAGCGTGCTTGCCGAACTCGAACGCCACGGCATGGCGGGCATTCTTTCGCATCCCGAGCGGAATCAAGGCATCATGCGTGACGTGAGCATGTTAGAGGCGCTTGTGGAAAATGGCTGCCTGATGCAAGTCACGGCCGGGAGTTTGATGGGAACCTTTGGTTCGCGCAGCCAGGAACTTGCCGAGTGGATGCTTGAACAAGGTTTCGTGCATTTCATTGCGACGGATGCCCACGGCGTGAAATCGCGTCGGCCTTTGATGCACCGAGCGTATGATCGCGTGGCGGAGCTTGTGGGCGAGTCGACCGCAGCGGATTTGTGCTCGATCAATCCTGAGTTAGTCGCCCTGGGCAAACCCGTGGCCGCGGGAGTTCGCCCTCGTCAGCGTCGTGGTTGGGCGGGCTTCTTTTCTCCAAAGAAAGTGGGTTGATGTCCGATTTTTCGCGGCGGACATTCCTGGCCGTGGGCGGTTCCGCGCTTGTGGCACACTGGCTGACCCCCTCACCTTCTCTTGCCGCCTCGAGTTGGCAGGACGCGCGTTCGCATGGTCCTTTCCAATTGCGGGCGACCTTTCCGCTCGGCGATTTGACGCCCTTGTTTCAAGAACTCTCGGCGCTCGAGTTGGAATTGCAACGCACGCTCGCCGTGCCACCGGCGCAGCAAAAGATCGATGTTTATTTGCTGAACGATCAGCGTGCTCACAAGGAACTGCTCGCGCAGCTCTACCCGCGCGTGCCGTATCGCCGGGCCTTGTACGTGCAGCGTGGCGGGCAGGCCGCCGTGTATGCCTATCGCCATCCGGAACTTGCCATCGATCTGCGGCACGAATGTACGCACTCGCTGCTGCATGCGAGTTTGCCGATGGTGCCGCTGTGGTTGGATGAGGGACTCGCCGAGTATTTTGAAGTCACGGGCTCGGAGCGTGCTTTTGAAAATCCCCATTTTGCGAAGTTGCGCTGGCATCACCGTTTTGGCATGGTCCGCAGCATCGAATCGCTCGAAGAATGTGGCGATCTGTCGGACATGGGCGCGGTTGAATACCGTTTTGCCTGGGCGTGGGTCCATTTCATGTTGCATGGACCGCTGCCAGCGCATCGGGAGTTGGTTCACTTTCTGGCCGACATTCAGCGCGGCAATCCCCCGGGGATGCTCTCACAACGCTTGCGTGGTGCCTTGCAGCAATTGGAAAACCAGTTTGTAGCCCATTTCCAATCGTGGACGCGCTAGAGCAGTTTCAAAAACCGGGGGCTAGCGCCCTGCGGCTGATAAAATCAGCCGCAACGCGCTAGCGTCCGGTTCTCTCTCGTGATTTTGAAACCGGTTCTAGCACGACTCTCTGTGAAGCCATGCGCTTCACGCAAACTCTGCTCGAAAAGCATTTTGCTGAACATGCACAAACCTTGCGGGCGTTTCTGATAGTACTGACAGCGATAGTAGCAGTTTTCAACGCTTGTCGAGTTTCTGCCAATTGTAACTTGAGAGAATTTGTTTTTGTACCGATACCCCCTCTACAGTGACATCTCGGTTTCAACTTTCGTCGGTTGAATTATCGAGATGTCCCGCTGGGGGAGTGTCCATCGAGATACCCGCGGCGCTCATCTGGCGAGGGTGGAATATGAAGACGAATACGATCAAGTTTTTGGTCGTTGCGCTGTGGTGCATGGGTTCAATCTCTGCCGCCCCAGCCAACGCGGAGAATAAAGTTGCCTGTTCGGCTGACGTCGCCTTGGTGGGCGAAGGTTTGCTGATCGGACAGGTGTTGAATGCCGCTGGCCAGCCTGTGGTGGGTGCGCCCGTTGTGTTGTCCTCGCAAGGCCAGGAAATTGCTCGCTGTCATACCGACAAGAGAGGGATTTTCCAAGTCATGGGACTCAACGGAGGTGCCGTCGAAGTTGCGTCGGTGGGTGTCACGGGAACGTGCCGCTTGTGGTCTCCAGGCACGGCTCCGCCGGCCGCTCAGCAAGGACTGCTGATCGTGGCCGAGGGCGAGGTTGTGCGAGGCCAACACATGGGTGGAACGGTTGGCCACGGACGTGGAAGGGCGAGAGGACACGGGGGTGGGTTGCTAGCGATGATGATCGAGCATCCCCTGGTGACAGCCGGTGCCGTCGGTGCGGCGATTGCCATTCCGATAGCAGTATCGAATAGTGGATCGCCAGCTTCGCCCTAGATGTGGAAGGTGATTGTTTAGCACTGCAAGCATGTGGTGAGTCAATGAGTTTGACCTTTTCGGGGTGAGGAGGAATCGCTACGATTCGCCCGCTCTGCGAAGGGCAAGAGTTAGAAACAATTAAAGGAAGAACCTTCCTCATCCGATCGGTTGGGGGCAGAAAGGGAGTTTTCGATGTCGAGCTATTTTTCTAAATCACTGCAGCGCGGCCTCTCGTGGGTGGCCACCGCTGCGATCGTGGCTCAGCCTCAACTGATGTTGGCGGCCGAGATCAATCCAAACAGTCAATCTATTGTCGCACGGTCGGCTGCTGCCGTGGTGGCACCGCAGGACGTGGCTCTGGCTGATGGTGGCGTGTTGACCGGCCAAGTGGTCGACACCGCCGGCAAGCCTCAAGCGATGTCTCCCGTTTCGCTGCAAACTGGCGGCAAGGAAATCGCGCGTGTGACGACCGACAAAGACGGCCAGTTCCGCGTGGCGAGCCTTAAGGGTGGCGTGTACCAAGTTTCCACTACCGGCAACTCGGGCGTCTATCGCTTCTGGGCTCCACGCACGGCTCCCCCGACCTCGCTCAATGGCTTGAACATGGTTTCGGGCAATCAAATCGTCCGCGGCCAAATGGGCGGCGGGCCACTCTCTTCGATAGGCCAATGGATTGCCGAGCATCCGATCATCACCGCTGCTGGTATCGCGACGGCAATTGCCGTCCCCTTGGCACTCGATGACGATGACGATCCCGCACCATCGACACCATAATTGCCTCACGGCAACACGAAACTCACAGAAGCCACGCGGCAGCATTTGCCGCGTGGCTTTTTTGTTGGAAAGGAATCATTGGCGAGCCGTCAGCGTGAGCGTCCGGAGATTTTTCACGAAGTGGCGCTGATGTCGCGGAGGATTCGCCACGAAAAACACGAAGAGACACAAAAAAGTTAGGATTGTGTTTTCGTATGGCAAGAGATTGTTTTGGCCGCGGATTGGCACGGATGAAACACGGATGGGAGGAGGAATTGTCTGTCATCCGTGTGAATCTGTGTTTCATCCGTGGCTTAAATATATTAACAGTTTGCTCCGCGGCGGTTATACTTTGTGTCATTCACTCACTTGTGGCCTGTTAACTGAGCCCAATTGACTAAGTATCGGACCATATCGATGGCAGGAATTGGCTCCAGGTTCAAAGAGGTCTTTGTGTCATGACAGAGAGTTTAAGTGTGCCTCTTTGGCTGTTGGCGGGGGTCTCAGCCTTTTATCTCGGCGTTCCCTTGCTGATTCGCTTCCAGCAGCGTTTGTCGGCACATCCGAAGTTGGACGTTATTGATTTAGCGGACCTTGACCTGCCCGTGAAGCAATTCCTGGCGACCCAGACAGATGCACTCCTCAAACTTGGCTTCGAGGAGCCGACACTCGTTCATATTCCCGATGCTGTCCCCAATGTTTTAAGTTACTTGATCATGTTGGTTAATCGGCAAACGGGCGATAAGGTGATGGTGACAGTGGTCATTGGGAGCGGCCCTATTACTAATCAAACCGCTTACGTTGAGTTCAGCACGCTCTTCGACTCGGGTGAGATGTTCGACACCTGCAATTCATCAATGTTGATGGCGTTTCCGCCAGGCCCCCAGACCGTTCGCACGCACGTACCGTCCGTGCGCGATCCCCTGACACTCTATCGGCTGCATACTTTTGTCATGAGCAAACATGCTCCCGTCGGCCGCAAGGTGGTATACGATCCGGGTCAGGCTCTCGATCATTTGATTCGTCATGCTTTTATAGAAACCTATGAGAAACAGGTCCAACGAGGCTGGCTGTATTACGATCAACGACAGGATGTCTACTGGCCGACCTTCAAGGGTGCCTATCTGATGACTTGGGGACTTCTGCAGCCGATGAAGGCGATGCGACGAGCCATTCTTGAGAAAAAAGCTAGAAGAGTTCTCGAAGAATTTGAGCGAGTTCGACCGAATGAGCCAATCGGAAATATTAGGGCCTAACTGGGCTAAGTGGCAAATACAAATCGACACCCAATATGTCCGACCCAAACGCCGCTTTGCTTGATGCTTTTGATGGTCACGTCGTTGAGAGGGTCCGTGCCGCGCTCGCGGCGGGGGCTGATCTGCGCGAGCCGATTGAGGGGAAGCTGGCGACCGACTGGCTGCTGGAGCACTACCATCGCTCGGATCGTTTGCCGGAATGTTTGCGGTTGCTCGTGGATCACGGAGCGACTTTTCGCGACCCGGCCATCGCGGCGGTGGTTTTGAACGATCCTCCTGCGATACGAGCCGCCATCGAGGCCGATCCCGATCTGTTGACGCACCGGACGTCGCTGCGATGTTCATTCGCATCGCTCGAAAAAGCCACGCTGCTCCATGTGGCGGCGGAGTATGGCCATCTGGCTGCCGTACGCACGCTCATTGAATTGGGGGCCGACGTGAACGCCACGGCGAGTGTCGATGAGTATGATCTCAATGGCCACACGCCGCTGTTTCACACGGTGAATTCGCACGCCAATCGGTTAGCACCGATCATGCGGTTGCTGGTCGACGCGGGGGCCGATTGCGAATTTTTTGTGAAAGGTTTGGACTGGGGGAAAGGTTTTCCGTGGGAGACGACATTTTTTGACATCACTCCCATCTCGTTCGCTCAACTGGGGCTCTTGCCACAAGTCCATCGCCAGGAAGCGGACATTTATGAGAACATACGTTTTCTACTTGAATCAGCTAATCGACCGGTGCCGCCGCTGGAGAATGTGCCGAATCGTTATCTCAAGAAGTGAACCCCGCGAAACCGCAAGCGAGGTGGTTGGCGGGAAGTCAGGCGCTGGGCTTGAAAAAACGCCGAAATTGTGCCGTGGTCTCGCCACAGTGAGGATTTCCCCCATGTTATACTCGAAGGATTGCGAGTTTGGAGCAAATTTCCCACATCTTAGCGATCACACGGTATGGGTCACGTCAATCTCATCGAGCAAGCGCGTGGCACTCAGCGTTCCATCAACGTCGTGGGCCAGGATGAACTGCACGCGCGGCTGAGCGCATGGCAGGAATTTGTTGCTCGTCAGGGTGAGGGGCCTTTGAATCGTGATCCCGCGTGGTTGTTGGTCTTGGCCGATGGGCGGGGGCATGTGCCCTACTGTTTGGAAGCGATGAGTGGTGGGCAGATCACGGGGATACTGCCGTTGGCACTGGTGGCCAGTCCGCTGTTTGGACGCTTTCTGGTGAGTCTGCCGCATGTGAGTAGCGGGGGCGTTTGTTCGGACGACACCACGACGGCGCTCGAGTTGGTGGATCGAGCGATCGCGCTCGCCGACGAATTGGATGTCGATTTTCTGGAATTGCGTCACGAACGGCTGCTGCCGCATCCGCAATTGCAGCACGTGGTCACCGACAAAGCCCACATGCGGATGGATTTGCCCGTGGACGAGGGCCAGTTATGGGACCAAGTCGGCACCAAAATTCGGAATCAGGTGCGCAAGGCGGAACAGTTGTCGTTTCGTGAGACATGGGGGGGCGTGGAACTGCTCGACGATTTTTACGCGATTTACACTCGGCGGATGCGCGACTTCGGCACGCCCACCGATGGTAAGGTGTTGTTCGAGCGGATTCTGGCTGGCTTTCCCCACCGAGCGGAGTTGATTGTCGTGCGGCAGCAGGATCGGCCAGTCGCGGCGGCGATGGTGCTGCATGGTCAGGGGCTCTCCGAGATGCACCGTAGTGCCGCACTCACCGAGTTGCGTTCCACCGGAGTGAACACCTGGCTGCATTGGCAGGTGTTATTGCGCACGCAGCAGTGCGGCAATCGGCGATTTGATTTCGGTCGTCCGACGGTCGGTTCGAGTGTTTACACTTTTAAGAAACGATTTGGCGCAACACCCCAACCCGCGGCCGTGCAGCATTACTTGCGACGCGGCTCGCCTGAGGGACTGCGGCGCGCGGGCGGCAAGTTCAAGTTGCCGATTAAGCTCTGGAGTTGCTTGCCGGTGTGCGCCACGCGATGGCTGGGGCCGTGGATCGCGCGGGGAATGCCTTAGAGTCGGCGCTCCGTTGCGCGGCATCGGGACGATGCCGGCTAACTTGCGATTTTGGGCGGTTCTTGCCACACTGGGTGAGTACTCGAAGAAACTCTTCTTAGTGGTTAGGAGATTGCCAAGTGTACGGGTCGCGGCTGCTCACACTGTTTAGCACAGCCTTAATTGTGGTTGAGTTGGCGACGCTTGGATATGCTGACGCGCAGGTCAGTTTTGTGCGCGATGTGAAGCCGTTATTAGCGCGTCGATGTTTTGCTTGCCATGGTCCCGACGCTGGCGAAGGGGGTTTGCGGCTGCACGAATTGAAGTCCGCCGTGGCGGAGCTGGATTCCGGCTCGCACGCCATCGTGGCGGGGCAGCCGGAGGAAAGCGTGCTGCTCGCGCGGGTAGCGAGCACGGATGAGTTTGCGCGGATGCCGCCGGAAGGGAAGCCGCTTAGCGAACGCGAGATCGAAATCTTGCGGGAGTGGATCGCGGCGGGTGCGCCGTGGGAGAAACATTGGGCGTTCGTGCCGCCGGCCCAGGTCGAGCCTCCGGAGGTGAAAGAGAAAGCATGGGTGCGAAACGCCATTGATGCGTTTGTGCTCGCGCGGTTGGAAGGTGCCGACCTTCCCCCGGTCCCACCGGCGGATCAACGCACGCTTGCGCGGCGTGCCTATTTCGATCTCACCGGTTTGCCTCCCAGTCAGGAAGAGTTGCAACAATTTCTCTCTGACGACGATCCACAGGCTTGGGAAAGACTCATCGATAAACTCTTGGCCTCGCCCCACTATGGGGAGCGTTGGGGGCGCCATTGGCTGGATTTGGTCCGCTATGCCGAGACGAACAGCTACGAGCGCGACGGCGCGAAGCCCAATGCGTGGAAGTACCGCGATTATGTGATCGAGTCGTTCAACGAAGATAAGTCTTACGACCAATTCTTGCGTGAACAGCTCGCCGGCGACGAGTTGGACGAGGTGACGGAAGAAACAATCATCGCCACGGGTTACTATCGGCTGGGGGTTTGGGACGATGAGCCGGCCGATCCCGTACAAGCTCGGTATGACGAGTGGGACAATCTCATTTCCACGACTAGTCAGGCCATGCTGGGACTGACAGTGGAGTGTGCGCGGTGTCACGATCATAAGATCGATCCGATTCCGCAGGCCGACTATTATGGGATGCTCGCGTTTTTTGCGGATGTGACACCCTATGGCGAACGGGGGGATGAAGAAACCAACAGCCAGTGGGATCTGTCGCCACGGGATGAGAGCGATCAGCGGAAAAATCTGCGCAAGGCGATCAAGGAGATTGAAGTCGAAAAGACTTCGATGGAAGAGGTGGGCATCAAGCGGATGCCGGCACCCGACCAACGGCTCACGGAAACGTCTGATCGGCAGCAGGTGCTCGACGAAAAGCTGGAGCGGTATTTGAATCCGTCGGAGTGGGAGTTGTACGAAGAAACGCTCGCACGATTAGCCGCCGCGCGAAAAGAGTTCGACGCTCTGCCGGCGGCGAAAATGGCGCTCGCTCTGGGCACTTGTGAGCCGCACCCCGCGGCAATACATATCATGCAGCGCGGCAATCCGCACGTGCCGGGTGACGAGGTCGCGCCGCATTTTCCGGAGTTATTTGGCGACGCCGTGCCAGAGATTCCCGCCGCTGAACCGGGTGCTCGTTCGGCGGGCCGTCGGCGCGTGCTGGCCGACTGGATCGCTTCGCCCGACAACATGCTCACAGCGCGGGTGATCGTGAATCGCGTTTGGCAGCATCACTTTGGCCGGGGGCTGGTGCGGTCGTCGAGCAATTTCGGTGAACTTGGCACCCCGCCGACACACCCCGAGTTGTTGGATTGGTTGGCCAACTGGTTCGTGGCCCACAACTGGGAGCTCAAGGCGCTGCATCGTCTGATCATGAATTCGAGCACTTATCGCATGTTGTCCCAGGGCAATGAACGGGCGCTCGCGATGGACCCCACGAACGATTTGCTTTGGCGATTCGACATGCGGCGGCTGAGTGGCGAGGAAATACGCGATGCGATGTTGGCCGTCACGGGGGAGTTGAATCGTGATGTGTATGGGCCGAGCGTGTTCCCGCCGATGCCCCAAGAAGTTTTGAACACGCAATCAATGCCGGGGAAAGGTTGGGGAAAATCAAGCGCAGCGGAAGCCGCGCGGCGGAGCGTTTACATCCACCTCAAGCGGTCGTTGTTGCCACCGCTGTTGACGGCGTTCGACTTGCCGGACGTGGACGCGAGTTGCGAGGCGCGGTTCGTGACGGTGCAGCCGGGGCAGGCGTTGACGCTGCTCAATAGCGAGTTTGCGCATGAACGTGCCGAGAAGTTGGCCGAGCGTGTTTCCAGTGAGCGCGCTGACTTAACCGCACAAGTGGCCCGTGCAGTGGAGTTGGCACTCAATCGGCCCGCGACCGAGGGAGAGATTGCCGCGGGCCGTGGTTTAATTGCTCGGCTCGCGAAGGGACATGAATTGACAGAGCGTGCGGCACTCGAAACTTGGTGTTTGGCCGTGTTGAATCTCAACGAGTTTGTTTACTTGGATTAACGCTATGAAAAATACGAACGGCACAACGCGTAACTTTTGTGGTCGCACTCGGCGGGAGTTTCTGTGGGAAACGGGTTGCGGTTTTGGGGCGGCGGCACTCGCTTCCCTGTTGGCGGGCGATGGGGTGCGAGCCGGGGAGTTTGCCAATCCGCTGGCCGCCAAGCCGGCCCCCTTTCCTGCCAAGGCGAAGAGCGTGATCTTCCTGTTCATGTATGGTGGGCCGAGCCATATCGACACATTTGATTACAAGCCGTCGATGGTCGGCATGGATGGCAAGACCATCGCTGTGAAAACTTTTGGCCGAGGGGGGCACAAGAACGAGGGCCGCATCATCGAGCCGCGTTGGAAGTTCAAACAGTACGGCGAGTGCGGCAAATGGGTCAGCGATCTGTTTCCGCATGTGGGTGGGTGCGTCGATGATATTGCGTTCCTGCACTCGATGACCGCTGAGTCGCCGATTCACGGTTCGGCCATGTTGATGATGAATTCAGGCCGCTTGCAGAGCGGGAACCCGGCGATTGGGTCGTGGCTAAACTATGGACTGGGGACGGTCAACGACAACCTGCCTGGCTTTGTAGTGATGCTCGACCGCAGTGGCGGGCCGATTAGCGGGGCGAAGAATTGGGCGAGCGGCTACATGCCGGCGACCTACGCGGGGACCGTGTTTCGGGCCGAGGGTTCGCCGATCAATGATTTGTCGCCGCGGGCGGGTTCGTCGAAACTGGAGCAACGTGAAGTACTTGATACGCTTGGCGCGTTGAACGAGCAGCATCGCCAATCCCGTGCGGACAACACCGACCTCGCGGCGCGGATCGCTTCGTATGAGTTGGCGTTCAAGATGCAATCCCACGCCCCCGAGGCGGTTGATCTCAGTCAGGAAACCGTGGCCACGCGGTCTCTGTATGGTTTGGACCGGGAACAGACCCACGATTTTGGCACGCGATGTTTGCTCGCGCGGCGGTTGGTGGAGCGCGGCGTGCGCTTCATTCAGGTTTATTCGGGCGGGGCCCACAATGATCACAATTGGGACGCCCACGGCGACTTGGTTGTCAATCATACCAAGCACGCCGGTGCGACGGATCAACCGATCGCGGCGCTGCTCACCGATCTCAAGCAACGCGGGTTATTTGATGAAACGCTCGTGGTATGGGGGGGTGAGTTTGGCCGGCAGCCGACCGCGGAGTATGCCGTGGGCACGGGGCGGGACCATAATTCGTATGGTTTCACGATGTGGATGGCGGGGGGCGGCATCAAGGGGGGCGTGAGCGTCGGGAGCACCGATGAAATCGGCTCGAACGCGGTGGACTCGCCGATGCACGTCAAGCGGCTGCACGCCACGATCTTGCAGCAGATGGGGCTTGATCCGAATTCGCTTTCGTATTTCTTCCGCGGATTGGACCAAAAGCTCGTTGGCGTGGAGCATGTCGATCTGATTGCGGAGATTGTTTAAAGCCGGCTTCAAAAATTACAGAGAGAACCGGACGCTAGCGCGTGGCGGCTGATTTCATCAGCCGCAGGGCGCTAGCCCCCGGTTTTTGAAACTGCTTTTAGTTTTTCAGTCACCAAACATTGCGGAGAATGATTTATGTCGGAAACGCAACATGCCCAGTTGATTGCCTGGCTCGAAGATCAGGGACACACGCCCGCGGAGATCGAGAAAATTATGGCGAAGGTCGCGGAGTACGACGCACAAACACTCCACGAATCGATTTTCGATTCGATCAGCTCGGGGACGATTGACATCGAGGCACTCGTGAAAGAGGCTCTCGAACACGACACTCCGCGCTAAGCCGCAAGCGGCTAGAGTTTCTTGAGTTTGATGTTACGGAATTCGATGGGGTGGCCTTCGGATTGGAGTGAGATTGTGCCGCCGGTGATCATTTTTTCCGCGCCGCTTTCGAGCAGCTTTTTGGCATCGGGGTCATTCTCGTCGAGTTGCGGCTCGCTGTATTCGATCACGGTTTCGCCGTTGATTTTGTGGCGAATGATGCCGTTGCCGTGGACTTCGATTTCAGCCTTGACCCACTGATCGCCGTGATAAGTTTCGCTCTGGCTGTTGACGCAGTGCGGAGTGAACAATTTGCCGTCCATCACGACGTGCGTGCCGGGGGTGCAGAGGTTGCCGGTGGTGCGTGGGTTGGTGCCATCGCCACCGAGGAACTGCACTTCAATCGAGACGGGAAAGTCTTGGTCCTTGCCTATGGATTCCGGTGTTTGACCATGGATCATCACGCCGCTATTGCGAAGGGCCCATTCGGGGCCGTTCTGGGCTTGCTCGCCGACGATGCGATATTCGAGTTGCAAAACGTAATCAGAAAAGGGTTCTTTGTAAAACAGATGGCCAAAGCGGTCGTTGTAGTCGCCCTCGTATTTGTCATAGGAAACGCAAATCTTGCCATCGTTCACGCGAAATGTGTCGGCAAAGTTTTCGCCCACTTCGTGGCCGACGATTTTGGGCGTCCAGCCCGTGAGATCATGGCCATTGAAAAGCTCGATCCAGTCTTCTTCCGCAGCGAGGAGTTGTGAGGGAAGGAATAACAAGGACGCCAGGAGAAAAGCACGTAGCAGCATAATAGGCCTCGATTGAAAAGTGAGATTTCGTGAGGCCTAGTATACGAGCCGGTTATGTAACTTTGGAAGTCCCTCCCAGAGTACTGGGAGGGAGAAATTGGTCAGCGCAAAAAAGAGCTCGTCCCCGATCGAAGATCGAGGACGAGCCAGGGCACTACGTCGCCAGACGTACTTTCCTTACCCACAAACTACGAGGCAGCATTCTCGGCGTCACGCAGGTCGCGGACCACATCGTGGGCCGCCTTGACCTTGGCGTACTGATGCTGCAAAACATCGTTGACCGCAGATCCGGCCGACTCTTTGAGAACATCTTCGTACATATGCAAAATGTGATCTTCACCGCGCTCGGCCTCGTTCAGCACGGCCTTGGCATCGTTGGATGTCAAAGCGGCTTTAAGGTCCATCCAAGTGCGATGCATGGCCGCCATGACGCTCCCCTCTTTCACAGCGGTTTCACCGTTGAGTTCGACGAATTGCTTTAACTCGGCGGCATTACTTTGCCGTTCATCCGCAAACTGACGGAAGATGCGTCGAAGTGCCACGTCTTGGACATGCTCACCGGCATCGCGGAAGCCTGTTTCGCTATCAATATTGACCTTCAAGAGGTCTTGCAACTTATCAAGCGTTGCGGACGACAGGTTGCGTGTTGATTCAGGAGATAAAATGGACATTGTTAATTCCTTTCTAATTGAAGAGTGCCCTAATCCGTAGAAGGTTTAAGCAAGATGCGTGCCAAACCGGGCGAGGCGGTGGAGTTTAGTCGCAAAAGTTGTGCCAGTGCGCGGCTTACTGAAAGCAGAACCAGAGATTCGTGAATTCGAGGTGCCCTTGAGACCTGCTTTGTCGAAAGATCACTGGCTTGTCATAGGCCAAGTTGCGCAATTGACGGCCATTTTTTCGTATGGTTGGGGGTCGAACGAGGCTAAGCATGAGCCAAATAAACTTAGCTAGACCAAAACTTTAGTCCGGGAATTCCCGGAGCCAAGTTTGGCTCCGGCTAGGATGTTCGATACCACTTAGCGGAATTACGCCGCCAGGCGGATTGTCGCGGCGGGTTCATTCACGGCGGGGCGCATGACGGGAATAATCTCGGCCAAGGCTGCACGGACGATGTCGTTGGGTTGGTCGAGAAGTTCGAGAAGTTCGTTAATGTCGTGCAGCACGGCGAGCAGGCGGCGGGGTTGGCCCACGGCGGTCATGATTTTTTCATGGTTCGTCGGCAAATGTTGTTCCTGATCGCTGTACAGTTCTTCGTACAGTTTCTCGCCGGGACGCAGGCCCGTGATGGCGATTTCGATGTCGTCGTCGACGCGCAGACCGGAGAGCTGAATCATGTCGCGGGCCAAATCCATGATCCGCACTGGTTCGCCCATGTCGAGCACGAAGATTTCGCTCCCTTTGCCCATCGCGCCGGCTTGGATCACCAATTGTGCGGCTTCGGGAATGAGCATGAAGTAGCGGACCATGTCGGGATGGGTAATTGTGACCGGTCCGCCACGAGCGATCTGTTCGCGGAAGATGGGGACCACGCTGCCTGCGGAATCGAGCACGTTGCCGAAACGCACGGTCACCAGTCGGCACGGCGACGTGCTGGCTTTGGCTTCGACGTATTGTTCGGCCAGCCGCTTGCAGGAACCCATGACGCTCGTGGGATTGACCGCTTTGTCAGTCGAGATCATTACAAAGCTCTCGGCATGGAATTCCTCAGCCAAGTCAACGACGTTTTTTGTGGCGAGTACGATGTTCTTGATCGCTTCGCCGGCGTGGGCTTCCATGAGCGGCACGTGTTTGTAAGCGGCGGCGTGGAAAATGATTTGCGGCTGATGTTCCTGGAAGACGGCGTGCAAGCGCTCGTAATCCGTGAGGTCCGCCAAGGCGACCTGCACTTCGATATTGGGAGCAAGCAGGCGCAACTCGCGTTCGAGGAAGAATTGGCCCGTTTCCGAGCGGTCAACCAGCACGATTTTCGCTGGAGCGAGTTCTAAAAGTTGGCGGCAGATTTCCGAGCCGATGCTGCCAGCGCTGCCGGTGACGAGCACCACTTTGCCCGAGAGCCAGTGACGGATGGCATCAACATCGAGTTGCACCGAGGGTCGGCGTAAGAGATCGGCAATCGCCACCGAGCGCGGGTTCACGTCGACGCGCTCGCGGAGAAGTTGCTCGCAACTGGGGAGCACCTTCACGCGAAAGTTTTCGCGGCTGGCCAAATCTAGCAGGCTGCGGACATCTTTGCCAGGCAGCGTGCCGCTGGTGATGAACACCTCGTCGATGGCGTGTGCGGTGACCAATTGCGGAATATCGGCTTGCTTGCCGAGCACCGGCACCCCTGCGATCCGTCGGCCCTGAAATTCTTGTCGTTCATCGACGAAGCCAACCACTCGGTAAGTGAGCGCGCGACTCGTGCGAACGGATCGTAACAATTCCTCGCCAGCGTCGTTGGCACCAACAATTAGCACCGCCGCGCCAGGGTTCACTTGGAAGGGTCGCCACTGGAAGTCCCGGATTAGACGAGGAGCAATCCGCACGCCAGCAAGCAGCATCAATGTCACGCCCCCATCGAGCAAGATCACGCTACGCGGGATCGTCACGGAAGTAATAAACAGGGCGTCGACGAGCGTGATGCCAATCGTGCTCAGCGTCACCGTGCGCACAAGCAGCAGCATGTCGTTGAAGCTGACGTAGCGGGCGCAATCTTGGTGCAAGCGGGCATAGGCCAACGTGACTAACTTGACGAGACTAACCCAAATCACTGTGGCGATAAAAACTTCACGGGCGAAGTGATTCAAAGAGCCGTCGAAGCGCAGCAGAAATGCCAAGTAGTAAGCGGCCAGGCACGGCAAAAACAGCACGGCAAATCCCTGGACAGGACGTTGCAGTCGTTGATAAGTGTCCAAGTAATTCATGGGCCGGTACGCCGACTTAGGATGATCCCAAGGATCAGATCAAACAGTGAGGCACTACAATTTTTGTGATAAGTTGTCGCGATATTTCGCAAGATCGTGTTTATTAAGCTGTGCTAGGCGGTGTCGCACGTTTTCATCGTGAGGCTGTCGGGCCAAGCACCAGCGCAGATGCTGCTCGGCTTCGGGCTGCTTGTCGGACAGGATTAATACGTTTGCCAATAAGACACGTACTGAATAATCATCAGGGTTAAGTTGGTAGGCAATTTGCAAATGCTCAAGCGCGGCTGTTGGCGATTGCAAATCGAGTTGCATTTGTGCTACTGAGTAATGTGCATATCCCAACAGCGAGGAAGAAAACTCTGGAGAGGTTTCTAGCAGGAGCGCTTCCGCGTAGTCCGCGATTGCGTGTAAGTCTTCGTCGGTTCCCGCTTGTTGATATTGCTTCCAGACGCCACTCACTGCTTGCCAGTCGGGAGAAAAATATTGCAGAAAGTCTTGAGCAGAGGTGGATTTCGCGAGAATGTCGACGATTCGCTGTTGGTGGGCTCCGCGTTCGCGATAGGCGGATTGCCAAAGCTCCATGGCGTCTTCCAGTTGGCCCAACAACATCTTTTGCAGGCCAGCCGTGTAGAGAACTTCTCCCTCACGGGGCCGTACGCGCAGCGCCTGATTGACGAGTGGCTCGACCGCCTGGCGTTGGTTTCCTTGTAGAAAACATAAGCTCGCCTGATACAAGTAGGCTTCCCCTTGCAAGGGGCCCAGTTGGCTGGCTCGGAGTGCGTGCTGGTAGGCGCGATACAGCCATGCGGAGTTATCGCCAAATGCGCGGTTGAGCCAGTCACGCAGATCGCGTGAGGTCTGAAATTGAGAGGCGAGTGCCGCTTCGCGAATTTGATCCACGGTCATCGGGTTGTCACTGCTCGCTTGCCGATCCTCGAACTTATGCAAGTAGTGAGCAGCCAACCGTAGGTGCGCGCGACCAAACCCTGGATGGTAGCGGACGACAGCATTGAGCTCGTCAATCATTTCCTCGGTGAGCGCCCGCTTCATGTTGCCTTGCTGTGTTGTCGAGTCACTTGCCGCGGAGCCTGCTTGTTCCGCTAATTCTTGTCGTTGAATACTCGCCAACAGGTAGCGATCCCAATGCAGAGCCGCTTGAGCCGGTCCCACAGAAGTGTCGAGGATCCACGCCGTGATTGAGATTGAGACTGCGGTGGTTGCTAACCAGTAAGGCCGCCCTAAATGCTGAGTAGGCTCCGCTTGTTTTGAAGAGTGACTGTTCATCTGCGACAAGCGTTGCGCACAGGCGCCAAGCAGAATCGTGAATGACATGCAGGAGGGAATGTACCACACGAAGTCGAACAGCGAATGTACCAGACTCGCACTCATGGCACAGGTGACGGCGATGGCCGCCAATCTCTCTGGTGAATCCGCCGGTGCGCGGAGCCCGCGTAGACACCATGTGACGACGACCACGATGACCATACCCAACAACAGCAGACCGAGCCAACCGTTTTCCGTGGCTATTTGCAGGTAGCCATTTTCCGCGTGTGTGAACTCCGTCGGCGAGGAATGTTCCAAATAGGTGGGGTAAATGGCAGCATGAGTTCCTGCCCCCGTGCCGGCTAGCCAACCATCGTTGATCGCCGCCAGATTGGCTTTCCAGACTTCGATTCTGCCGGTGAAAAAGCTTTCATCCGTCAGGGGGGATATGTCGGCGAATCGACCTGTTAAGCGCTCATAACCGTGGAGCGAGAGCGCGGCCACCAACACCACGCCGAGTCCCAGGCAGGCTCCGAGGTGCCGTGAATCGATACGCCGAGACCATTTCAACAACACGATGGCCAGCAAAACGGACACACCCAAGGCGGCAATCCCTCCGCGAGAGAACGAAAGCAAAATCGCTAGCAAGAGAAGCGCGAGTCCCGAGCCCAATCCAATAATCTGCAACTTCGTCTGAGTCAGTGATGTTCTGTGAGCAACCATGAACTCGGAGAAGCCATGGCGAAGATTGCGCCTGTTAGTTTTCGGAACTGCGAATTGCTGTTGTAGCTGGATAATCCAGGCAATGAGGGAAGCAACACCGAGGATCAAAAAGTGGGCGAAGTGATTTCGGCATGTAAAGCTGCCTTTCGCTTGCCCGAACGTGTCGGTAAAGGGCATGGGATAGAACCAAAAGAAGCGGCCATTCGAGAAGGCGAATTGCAAAATCCCGAACGCAGCCATCGCGATCGCGGCCAGGGACAGCCAGCGAAGTAAACGAAAGATGTCATCGATTGTGTGCAGTCGCTGAAGCACGGTCACGAATAGCAGCGCGTACGAAAGTAGCATGGCTAACGCGAGTTTTGTGGCGTCAGGTTCCACCGAAACCGTTTGCCAGCGGTCCATGCCTCCGGAGACTGGTGTTGATGGGTTCCACAAGGGTAAGAGCTTGCCGAGTGGTGGCGAGATATGAGCGAGCCAATCGGCTGGTAGTGGCACGACTTGCAGAGTCACAAGGGCCACCATCCCCGCCAACAAACCGTAGGCATACGATGCGCGCCACGGGGCGTGCCCTAAGCAGAATTGCCGAGAAAACCAAGCCACGGCCAGCAAACAACAAAGGCTTGCGAGAATGGTCGCGCCGAGTTGGTGCCGCCCCCCGAAGGCGAACGGCGCAATAAAAACAATCGCAGCCAAGGTGCCATCGACGAGATTGAGTAAAACTTGCGCGAGAATGGGTTCCTCAAGATCGCGCATCTCGCGCGGACGGACGAGGGTTTCACGACCGCGTGAATGAACGGATTGTCCACTTCGGCGGTGCATCAGGCAGCCCTGCGTGGTTTGATGCCAGTTTGTGATTGCGGAGTTGGGTGGCCAACTCTGGCGGCGCGATTCGTCGAGCGGCCTCGTGAAATCGCCAACGGTGTACTTTCGCTGGGTTCGTAGTCGGCTAGTTCTTCTTCGTCATAGCCATATCCGTACTCGTACCCATAACCGTAGCCATATCCGTATCCTGACGAAGCATTCGAGAGTCCATTCGCGACGATGCCCAACACGCGACAACCAGCAGTGCGGAAGCAATCCACGGCGCGGATGACGGAGCGGCGATGGTTCTTTTCTGGTCGGACGACAAGGATCGCGCCATCGACCAATTGGCCCACAATCTGCGCGTCGCTGACGGCCAAGACGGGTGGACAGTCGACAATCACGCGGTCGTAGCAAGAATCGGCCCAGGCCAGTAGCTCGACAAAGGCATTGCTGCCCAAGAGTTCGGAGGGATTGGGCCGACGGAAACCAACAGGAATGACATCCAAACCAGGCACTTCGGTATGATGGACCAACGGTGGCGCAGTTTCGCTGGGTGGCAGGGGTGAAGTCAAAATATCAGCCACCCCTTGTTGTCCCTTGAGTTTCAGCAGCGTGCTGAATCCTGGGCGGCGCAAATCGGCGTCGATCACCAGCGTCCGTTTGCCCGCTTGAGCCAGGGCGACGGACAAGTTGGCGGAAATCGTGGTTTTGCCGTCGCCGGGTTCTGAGCTTGAGATCAGAATTCGTTCGCACACGTTTTCACCCAACGAAATTGAAGTACGCAGCGTGCGGAAGGCCTCGGTTTCCACAGCATGCGGCAGCGAGAATGTGTGAACGGTTTCCAATCCCACTCCAGGGAGCGGCTCAAGTTTGCGGACCATGGCTAGAATCGACACGCCCAATTGAGCCGAGATTTCCTCGGGCGATGTAAAGCGGTCGTCCAGGATGTCTTGCAGGTAAGCGATCAGCCCCCCAAACACAAAACCACAAACGAGGCAGAGCAAACCGATCATGCGCAGTTGCGGCGAAACCGGCTTTTGTTCAGGGAACGGTTCTTTGATGACCGTCACCTGGATTGGGGCCTGAGATTGTCTTTGGTCGACTGACGCGATTTGCTCGAACATGACATCGTATTGGGCTTCGAGGCGCGCGACTTCGCTCTCCAGAGTTCGCAGATGCAAGAGTGCTCCACTATGTTTGGTGGCTTCCGCGCGAGCTTGCTCGAAGGATGCCGCCAATTGACGCTCTTTCTCAGCCGCCTGCTGAACACCCTGGGCAAGAAGTTTTCTGACCAACGGACCGAGTTGATTGGCCGTCAAACTATCAACTCCAGCACCCAGACGATGGCGTTGCGCTTCCAAGAATTGTTGGTAGGAAGCGATTTTTTCCTGGCATTCGGCGATTTGCGGATGATTGGGTCCGAAGAAGGCCGAGAGCCTTTTTAATTCGCTCTCCTCCGCCAGGAGTTTGTCCTGTTGGTCGGTGACCAAGCGCATATCGTCCGGGCTCAATCCCAGCGAGTTGAGCAAAATTTGTCGGCCGACGGTTTCCTCAATTCCCAGGACGTATTGATTCACGTCATCCCCGCGAGCGATGGCTTCGTCGACGGCTTGCAGGGTTGCGCGTAATTCCAAGGATCGCTCTTGCGCAACCAACAAGGACTCGTGCAGTTTCATCGCCTTTTGAATTTCCGGTTCGGCAATCTGTTCGTCGTTGCCGGTCGTGAGGTGTCCGACGGCGGTGCTGAATTGTTGAAGTTCTTGTTGCTTGAGCAGCAGCTTGCTTTCGACGTCGCCGGCTTGGGCAACCAAAACTCGCAAGACGTCGCCGGCGGTGCCTTGATGGGTCTTGGCCACGAAGGCGAGATAGGCGTCCACGATCTGCCGCACGATCGCTGCCGCCGCCAGGGGATGCTTCGAGCGGTAGGAGACTTCGATAATGTTTGTCTTACGGGTCGAGCGAACCACTAATTGACTGGAAAGAACTTTCGCCCAATCGCGTGGGTGAGTGCCGTGAAAGTCGATCCGATGCTCGGGTGCCAAATGCTTGATCGCTTGCAACAACACCACGGGACTGGTGAGCAGTTCGCAGTGCGTGGCCATGGTGTTGTCGGAGGAATCCGAATCGCCGACGGTCGAAAGCTGATCTTGCTTTTGCTGAATGACCAACAGCTTGGCCGTGGATTGGAACATGCGAGTGGCAGTGAGATAATAGGCCGTGCCCAGGATGGCACTCACTGTCAGCGTGCTGATAATCACTTGCTTGCGGAAATGAATGATACGCATGAATCGCACAACGGTCGCGACCAATGTGTCCGTCGACGTGTCGTTGACGTCGGCAAGTAAAGAGGGTTTAAGGTCGTGGGACATGATGGGCTCGAACAGCGCGAAATTTTCAAAGGTTTGGGTAAATTGTCGTTGCGGGAGCGAGGCTAGAAAATTGTTGAGGCACCGGTCACGCCGACGCTGAAATGAATGATGCGGGCGAACGTATCGACGACAATGGTCGTCGGAGTTTGTTCCAAACTGATTGAATCGCCGGGCGCGACGAGCAAGTTCTCGTGGCCATTGCGTTTGGCCCTTCTCAGGCTCGCTTGGATCGTGATAGGCTGTTCCTGACCAGGTACGCGGCGAATGATTAGCACTTTGTCGGCAACGAGCGAACTGTAACCCCCAGCCAACGCGATCGCATCGAGCAGATGAATATTCTCGGTGATCGGTAGCTCATATTTGCCAGGGTTCTTGACCAACCCCGCGACGTGGATAATGCGTTTTTGAGCGGGCACGACCATCACCACGTCACGATCTTTGAGACGGTATGCTTGATCGCTGGCGGGCAAGCGCTGGATGGCCGCCAAGTCCACGACGTAGCTTTGACCCATGTCCGACGCGGGCGGAAAATTCAACGCCCCGGTGGACGCTACTGGGGGCGACGTTAGTTGAGAGTAAGCGGCGAGCTCCACAGGGTCGCTGTCGCCAAGCGATTGCGCTGTTTGCGATGCGGGTTGCTCTTGATTGACGTTGGCAAAGCGCGTCTTACCGCTGGGGGGGTCGTTACGAATGATTTCCACGCGCGTGCCTGCTTCGGCAGTGAGTCCCCCGGCAACCGCGAGTGCATGCAGGAGATCACTTGAATTGCGGGGAATCTCATGGACCCCCGGCTTCTCGACCGCGCCCATCACGGTGACCGAGTTCGTAGCTTTCGCCGAGATATCGACCGTCACGTGAGGTTGTCGATAAATGCCTCGGTCAACGGATGCCATGCCAATCGATTGGGCGGCGGCGAGTACATCTTGGCCCGCGACATGGACCGTTCCCACGAGGGGAATCTCGACCGTGCCATTCTCCTTAACTTTCAACTCGAGAGGGTCGCTGTCTTCGCTTTCTCGCCCCGTCGAGACGAGGACCGCGAGTTTGTCGCCTGGATTGATGGTATTATTATCCGAACTTATGCCCACCAGTTGCGTGAGACGATTGGAAATATCACCGGGCACTCGAGCCGCCAAGTACTGTTGTGGCAAATTTCCAGCCAGGAAATTGGCCGTCTGACAACCTGTCAGTCCCGAGACCAGCAACACGACAGCCAGACAGCCAGAGCGCGACCACGTTACCCGAGGTCTGGCGTGAGTTTGATTTGATTGCCTACGGGGGGACGGAATCGTCATCAACTGTGAAACTCTCAAAAATTGGTTCGTGTAACGAGCGCCGCCTTGAGTGATACGACGGAACTTCGCAACGCCCAGGGATCAGTCCGAATTGCGGTGGAATCTGACAGCCTGCTGGGGCAGGAGCAGCGGGTTGATGGTTTTGACCGCTATGTAGCGGGGTTGAGATACAAGTTTTGACCTAGGATGACAAGAGAACTTCCATTTGCACGCTCCACCGAAGCGACTGCTAGCGTCGATAAGTGACTTTATCTCTCCCATGGTCACGGCGATCTGGCCTTGTTGTAATTTGCCAATCCCACGTAAACTCCCGCCCCGCCAGAGCGCCAGTTCATCCCGCCTTGGAACAGGCTGCTCGGTCTAAGATGAAATGCGATTGACCATCGCTGTTTGCCAAAGCGCAAGACATGGATGTCGTGCGTGGCTGGTTGAATCGATCATGACTCGCAGAATGGATGCTCGAGAAATGTTCAATGGACAAACCTTGCTTGTCACCGGCGGTACCGGTTCGTTTGGGCACGACTTTATTCGCTTGGTGCTCGGCCGGCACAATCCCGATCGCGTGATTGTGTACAGTCGTGACGAGAAAAAGCAGCACGACATGCGGCTGGAGTTCGCCGACCCCCGGTTGGCATTTGTGATCGGCGACGTGCGGGATCGCAACCAACTGATTATGTCGCTACGGGGCGTGGACTATGTTTTTCACGCCGCGGCGCTCAAGCAGGTGCCTTCCTGCGAATTCTTTCCGATGGAAGCGGTGCTCACGAACGTGGTGGGCACGAACAATGTGCTCGACGCCGCCGAGATCAACGGCGTCAAGAAAATGGTGGTGCTCAGCACGGACAAAGCCGTATACCCGATTAACGCCATGGGCCAAACCAAGGCGCTGATGGAAAAACTCACCCTCGCGCGGGCCAAACAGGAAACGACCAAGACCGTTTTTTGTGGCGTGCGTTATGGGAACGTCATGTATTCGCGTGGATCGGTGATTCCGCTGTTCGTGAAACAGATCACCAGCGGCGCGCCGCTCACGATCACTGATCCGAACATGACCCGCTTATTATTGCCGCTGGCCGAAGCGGTGCAACTGGTGACCTTTGCCATGGAGAACGGCGAGCAAGGGGATATTTTCGTTCGCAAGGCTATCGCGACGACGGTGCATACCTTGGCCAAGGCAATGTTAAATCTCTTTCGTGCCAAGAACCCCATCGAAGTTGTGGGAGTCCGCGCGGGCGAGAAGTTACATGAGATTTTGGTGAGCGCCGAGGAGTTGACACGAGCGGCCGATTGTGGCGAGTATTATCGCGTGCATTGCCAGCGCGAGCAGAACTACGATGAGTATTTTGTGCGAGGGCTCGTTTCGGAAACGATTGCCCGTGAGGGTTACACTTCGGAGAACGCCCCGCAATTGTCAGTCCGCGAAACCGAGGACTTGCTGCTGGAACTGCCGGAAATTCGGCAGGATCTGGAACAGTGGCTGTCGAGTGGGTATGCAGGCCGGAGAGCCGCATGAGCGATCAACCCTGCAAACTGCGGACGATAGGAATCACGGGCCCCCACGGTTTCGTGGCTGGTCATCTCGCGCGAACGCTGAGCGTCCGCCAGGACATCAAGGTACTCCCCTGCCCGCGCGCGGCGTTTGACGATGAGAGCGAGCTTGCGAAGTTTGTCGCTCTATGCGATGTGATCGTGCATCTCGCGGGGCTGAATCGTGGCGACGATGCACAAGTTTATATCACGAATGTGGCACTCGCCAATAAACTGATCGCGGCGGCCGATAAAGTGATGCACCCGTTGCACATTGTGTTTGCCTCCTCGACCCAACGTGATCGCGATAACTCCTACGGCAGGTCAAAAAAATATGGCGAAATGCAATTTGCCGCCTGGGCGCGGCGTGGCATGGATCGGCAAGCCACCAATTTGATCATTCCGAACGTATTTGGCCCCGGTTGCCGGCCGTTTTATAACTCGGTGGTCGCGACATTCTGCCATCAGATCGCGCGTGGGCATGAACCGCGGATCGAGGTTGATAACGAGGTTGAGTTTATTTGGGTTAACGACCTCGTGAAGCGAATCTGCGAGCAGATCGACAATCATAGCGAAGGCCCTCAAGAGGTGCGTCTTTTCGGGACTGCCAAGCTGCGAGTGTCCGAATTGCTGGCCAAGTTACGGAATTTTCGTGAGAGCCACGTTGCGCACGACATGGTGCCCGATATTTCCGAACCGTTGGACGCGGCCCTCTATGCCACCTACTTATCGCATCTGGACCTTGAACAGCATGTGCATCGGCCGCAAGTCCATCGCGATGAACGCGGGTCATTATTTGAAATTATTCGCATGGCTGGCGGTGGGCAGGTATTTTTTTCGACCACCAAGCCGGGCGTGATTCGCGGCAACCATTTTCACACACGCAAGATCGAATGGTTCTGCGTACTCAAGGGCGAGGCAGCTATTCGCTTGCGCAAGGTTGACGACACCGAAGTGCATGAATTTCGCGTCTCGGGTGAAGCACCGCAGTTTGTTTCGATTCCCGTGCTCCATACGCACCAAATCGAGAACGTGGGCCAGGACGAATTGCTGACCATGTTTTGGTGCAACGAAATCTTCGTGCCCGAGGATGCGGACACCTATTTTGAAAAGGTTGCGTGAGCATGTCGAATCGACTCAAAGTGATGACTATCCTCGGCACGCGGCCGGAGATCATTCGCCTGTCGCGGGTGATGGAGCTATTGGATCAGCATACCGAGCATGTCTTGGTGCATACGGGGCAGAATTCCGATTACGAGCTTAACGAGGTCTTTTTCAAAGATTTGCGCGTGCGACAGCCCAAGCATTTTCTGAATATCAGCCGCGAGTCGTTGGGACGAATTCTGGGCGACGTGCTGATCAAGTCCGAGGAAGTGCTGCTGCAAGAACGACCCGACGCCGTGTTGATTCTGGGCGATACCAATAGTGCCTTCGCGGGGATCATTGCTCGGCGGATGAAGATTCCGCTCTATCACATGGAAGCGGGGAATCGTTGCTTCGATTTCAACGTCCCCGAGGAGCTGAATCGCCGGATCATCGATCACATTAGCGATTTTAATTTGGTATACACGGAACACGCGCGGCGGAACTTGCTCGCCGAGGGCATCCACCCGCGGCGGATTTATCTCACCGGCTCGCCCATGCGGGAAGTGCTCGACGATAATCGGGCGAGCATCGCAGCGAGCGACGTGCTGGCTCGGTTACAGCTCGAACCACAGAAGTTTTTTCTCTTGAGTATGCACCGCGCGGAAAACGTGGATGTCGAAGAGCATCTTACCGAGCTGCTGGAAGCGATGAACTTGCTGGGCGAACGGTATCAGCTACCGATCATCGTCAGTACACACCCGCGCACCAAACATCGACTCGACGCGCTGCGGTTTAAGTCGCATAAGCAAATACGGTTCCTGACACCTTTTGGGTATCACGACTATGTGCGACTGCAAATGGAAGCCTACTGTACGCTCTCCGATAGCGGCACGATCAGCGAGGAAAGTTCGATCCTCGGTTTTCCAGCCATCACGATGCGAACGGCAATGGAACGCCCCGAGGCGATGGATTCCGGGCATATCGTGCTCACCGGGCGCGATCCCGAGACGATCTTGCGCAGCGTCAAGTTGGTCGTCGAGAGCGCGGCCCATGATCGGGTGCAGCAGATTGCCAGGGAGTATGACGTGACCAACACTTCGTACCGCGTGCTGAAGTTGATCCTTGGCACGGCCAAGTTGGGGCATCTGTGGGACGGCATCGTGGCGGCGTAACAACATCCGTTTTTTTTCATCGCGTACCATGAAAGTTTTGCTGCTCACTCAGTATTTCACACCCGAACCTGTGGAGAAATTCGCAGATTTGGCTCGGGGTCTGGTCGAGCGCGGCCATGAAGTGGAAGTTCTCACGGGCTTCCCCTGTTATCCCCAAGGCAAAACTTACGCGGGCTATCAACAGAAGCTCTGCCAGCAAGAATCTGTTGATGGCTACACGGTCACGCGCGTACCGCAACGCCCCGATCACAGCGCTTCGATTTGGCGGCGGGCCTTGTATTATCTCTCGTTTGCTTGCTCCGCGGCGACGATTGGCTTGATGAAGGTGCGCCGTGCTGACGTAATTCTCGTTTATCAGTCAGCGCTGCCCGTGGGACTGGCCGCGTGGTTCATCAGCCGTGTGCGTCGCATTCCTTATGTGCTTGATGTTGCCGACCTCTGGCCAGAAAGCGTGACCGCGAGCGGCATGCTCAAGAATCGTGGGTTGATTTGGCTCATCAAACTGTGTGCGCGCTTCGTGTATCGGGGAGCAGCGCGCATTAGCGTGATTACGCAGGGTTATCGCGACAACCTGCTGGCCCTGGGCGTTCCCGCGGAAAAGATCGACGTGATCCACTATTGGGTGCCCGTCGGCCAATACGACGCGGTTGAGCGCGACGAACAAATTGCTCAGCAGTACGGCATGACTGGTCGGTTCAATCTGGTGTACGCCGGCGCGATGGGGCCTTGCCAGCAACTCGAAACCGTGCTCGCTGCCGCCGGGCTGCTGCGGGAGTTGCCCGAAGTGCAATTCTTGTTGATCGGCGATGGCGTGGAGAGCGAGTTGCTCAAGACGCGGGCCAAAGACATGAATCTCGCCAACGTGCGATTTCTCGGCCGACTGCCTGCCGAGGAAGTTGCCAAGATCAATGCTTGCGCGGACTTGCTGCTTGTGCATCTCAAGCCGGATGCAATGTCGCGGGTGTCGATCCCTTCAAAGACTTTTGCCTGCATGGCGAGCGGCCGGCCGCTGTTGATGGCGGTTGAAGGAGAAGCAGCGCGGCTGGTGAAACAGCATAGTTGCGGGCTGGCCGTGGCCCCCAGCGATCCCGAGAAGCTGGCCGACGTGATTCGAGAATTTCGGTTACTCCCCGCGGCGGAGCAGCAACGCATGGGCAGTGCTGGGCGGTCGGCCTACTTGGCGAATTATTCCTCGCCCGTACAGATTGCCAAGTTCGAGGAATTGCTCAAGCAAGTAATTACCAGCAAAACTACCCAGCGGATTGACCAACGTAGTTTTTATCGCCGACGTGGTAAGCGAATCTTTGATCTGCTGCTTGTGATCCCGGCCCTGTTGATCTTGTCGCCGGTGATGTTGGTTCTGGCAGCCATCATTCGAGCAAAATTGGGCAGCCCAGTTTTGTTTCGTCAAACGCGCCCCGGCTGTCACGCGCGGCATTTCAAATTGATTAAGTTTCGTTCGATGGTTGACGCACGAGATGCCCAAGGCACGCTCCTTCCCGATGAACAGCGTTTGACGGCCTTTGGCAAATTCTTGCGTTCGTCGAGCTTGGATGAATTGCCGGAATTGTGGAACATCTTGCGGGGAGATATGAGTTTCGTGGGTCCGCGTCCGCTGCTGCGTGAATATCTGCCCTTGTACACCCCCGAGCAGGCCCGGCGACATGACGTTCTGCCGGGGCTGACAGGCTGGTCTCAAATCCACGGGCGGAATGCCATTTCGTGGGAAAAGAAGTTTGAGTTTGACACATGGTATGTCGACAACCTGTCGCCGTGGATCGACCTCAAAATCTTGGGACGCACTGCGTGGGAAGTGTTACGAAGGGATGGCATTAGCAAGCAAGGATTCGCCACGACAGACTTGTTCACTGGTTCTCTGCAAAAGCGCCCCCGCATTGGATTTGCGGGCGATCGAGATATTGCCGTAAAGGTGTTGGAGTACCTCCTTGCGGAAGGTACGCAGCCAGAACTGCTCTTGGTTGCCGCGCCAGACCGCGCGTCACATGCGGAAGCGCTGGCTGAACGATGTCAATACTTGTCGGATGAGCGTGTCATGCGCGGGCCATCGTTTCGCGATCCCGCGAATATTGAAATGATACGCGCCTTGGACCTCGACTACATCATTAGCATCCACTTCCCGTACGTATATCCCGACGAATTGTTAGACGTTGCCCGGGGCGGGATAATTAATTTGCATCCGAGTTTTCTGCCATTTGGCCGCGGCTGGCACACGCCGAGCTGGGCCATTCTCGAGGAATGCCCATTTGGTGCCACTTTGCACGTCGTCGACAAAGGCGTCGATACCGGCGAGATATTGCACCAGTTGCAGCTTGCCGTTGAGCCCGACGACACCGCGCACAGTTTGTACCAACGAGTCAAGCCGCTCGAATTGGAGGTTTTTCGACAAGCTTGGCCACTCCTGCGCGAGGGACGACTAGCGCGACAAAACCAGAACGATGATACGGCGGCGCGGAAACGGCGAGACTTACTTTCTCCGGAAATTCAGCGAATCGACTTGGACGCGACGACGACAGCTCGTTCCCTGCTGCAACGCATGCGAGCACTTACGACAGATCGCTTTGAGGAAGCTGCTTATTTCGAGGAGGCCGGCGAGCGCTATCGGGTCCGTGTTGAGTTCTCACGAGATACCTGTGCGGTTCTTGAGTCAGTTGCCACGACGACGAATCTAAAGATCGCCCCGTCTAGCAACCAGCCATTCGGGGCCTGGCCGGAATTTGATGAGGAAATGCTCGAGGCTGCCAGTCGGGTGCTGCGTTCCGGAAAAGTGAATTATTGGACGGGCAACGAGGGCCGCGAGTTTGAACGTGAGTATGCCGAGTTTGTCGGCTGCGAACATGCCATCGCGTTAGCCAACGGCACGGTGGCACTCGAGCTGGCGCTTTACTCGCTGGGGATTGGCGCGGGCGATGAAGTCATCGTTCCCAGCCGCACTTTTATCGCCACGGCCAGTAGCGTGGTCGCGCGCGGTGCCAGGCCCGTTTGTGCCGATGTCGACCGCGACAGTCAAACGATCACCGCAGATACAATCGCCCCCTTGATCACGCCGCGTACCAAAGCCATCATCCCGGTTCATTTGGCAGGTTGGTCCTGTGACATGGTGCCGATTCTGGAACTGGCCGAGAGTCACGGCCTCGCTGTCATCGAAGACTGCGCCCAAGCACACGGGGCTGAATATCGAGGCCGTCCGGTGGGTTCGTGGGGTGACATGGGTGCCTTTTCATTTTGCCAGGACAAAATCATTACAACGGCGGGTGAAGGGGGCATGTTGGTGACCAACAACGCAGAGCTTTGGAAAAAGGCCTGGCGCTACAAAGATCATGGCAAATCGCCCGACGCGTTTTACCAACCTGCTCCGCCGTCCCATCAATTTCGTTGGTTGCACGAAGAGTTTGGTTCCAACTATCGGCTGATCGAGGTGTCAGCGGCGATTGGTCGGATCATGTTGCGCCGCTTGCCCGCTTGGAGCGAGAAACGCCGCGAACATGCCCGGCGACTCAGTGAAGCTTGCCAACAATGCCCAGGCCTGCGAACGCCAAATCCTGGCCCTGGCGTTTTGCACGGCTATTACAAGTTCTATACGTTTGTGCGGCCCGAGCGATTGGCGGCGGGCTGGAGCCGCGATCGGATCATTCAGGCCATTCGCGAGCAAGGCGTGCCTTGCTTCAGCGGCTCGTGCAGCGAGATTTATCTCGAGCAAGCGTTTCCACTCGATTGGCGACCGGCCACGCGCCATGCCGTGGCGCAAGAACTGGGCGAGACCAGCTTGATGTTCCTAGTGCATCCAACGCTGGCTGACAAAGATATTCATACCACCTGTCAAGCTATCGAACGGGTTTTGGCGTCGGCCACGCAAAACCCCGCGCGGCTAGCAGCCTAGCGACAATTCGTTGCTAGCATGGCTCAACCACGGGTAGGGGCGGGTATCGCCTTGCTCTGAACTGAGGGGTTTGATAGTTTTCCGCACCCGCGTTTCTGTGCAGAGACTATTTCCTAAGTCCGATACCCTCATGTCGCGTTCTCTCCAAACTGGCAGTCTGCCGATCTCCGCGCGAGCTCTGCGGAATCAGTCTGAGAATCCACGCTTTCTCAGGCAGCTTTCGGTGGCGTTCGTCGTAAGACTGCTAGGGATGGTTACCACGCTTGGCATGCATTTGATCCTGGCGCGTGTCCTGGGAATTCAAAGCTACGGTGAGTTTGTTCAAGTGCTGGTTTGGACGATTACGCTTGGCGTCCCAGGCTTGTTGGGAATGGAAAACGCAGCGCTCCGACTGGCCGCGCATTATCGCGCGAAGGAGCGACCGCTACAATTGGCCCGGTTCATTCTCCAGAGCTTGCGCTGGGTGGCGCTGGGAGGGATGATAGGCGGAGTTTTGCTGGCAAGCGGCGCGATTGTATTTCGTGGTAGCATGAGCTCGACTCTGTTTAGCACGATCTTAATGGGTGCTTGTGTTATTCCGCTCAAGAATCAATTGCGGATTAACGAATCCATCCTCCAAGGCTTAGGGAGCACCACGCTCAGCTTGACCAGTTCTTGGGTCGTGCCCGTGATGACGAGTCTTGCGGTTTTGATCTTGGCATTCCTGCCTGCGGGTCAAGTCACTCCCGGTGCCGCGATGGCCGTCCATTTGGGTTCGGTGGCTGTCGTGCTGGTATTGATGACACTCGTGCTCAGGAAGAGGACATCGCGAGAAGATGCCACTCTCCCGGACAAGCGTCTGCGTCAAGCCTGGTTGGCGATTGGCGTGCCGCTGATGCTGATGAGCACGGCGATGCTCGTGCAAACGCAAGGTAGCACGCTCTTGCTGGGCCTGTTTTTAGGCTCCGAGGATGTTGGTCATTTCTATGTCGTTCTACGATTGGCGACGCTGTTGCTGTTTGGGAGCGAGGCCATCAATCTGGTCCTCGCGCCGCGATTCGCTTCTTATTTTGCGAAGAACGATTTCGCTCATCTCCAGCAAGCAGCCACCACCGCGGCGGTGATCTCGGCGTCATTCGTCGTGCTGGGAGGAATTATTTTGGTCTTCGCTGGCAAGACGATCCTTGAGTTATTTGGCGAAGGCGTCGAATCGAGTTATCCCGCATTGTTGGTCTTGGTGGCCGGTTACCTACTGAGCTCCTGTTGTGGGTCTGTCGGCTATTTAATGACAATGACCGGCAATCAACGGGCCTCGCTCAAGGTGTTTATTGCGACCGGCATCGTTCATGTTTTGCTCTGCGTGTTGTTGATTCCCACGCTGGGAATTATCGGTGCCGCCTTATCGCACGGTTTGACCGTCGCGGTATGGAATATCTCGCTGGCTTGCTATTTGAAAAAGTATCTCGGCCTGACGAGTTATGTGAAGTTGCCTGGGCTTTTCCACGCGCCCAAAGAATCGCTTGATGCCGATCCGCGACCCGTTGTCGCGAGGAGGGCCGCCTGATGAAAAAGCAAGTCGATTTCATCGTGATTGGAGCCGCCAAGTCAGGCACAACTTCCCTGTTTCGGTATCTGAACGCACATCCTCAGATATTGATGCCCGAGGAAAAGGAGCTCGATTTTTTTTCCTCGCCTACTCGACTCGCGCGCGGTCTTGATTGGTACTTGTCGCATTGGCAAGGTCGTGAGGCTCATACTCAGGTTTGGGGGGAAGCCTCACCGCAATATATGCAAGTGGAAAACGTCGCCGCGGAGATACGAAAGCGATTTGGACCAATCCAGTTGATCGCCGTGCTGAGGAATCCCATCGAAAGAACCTATTCTCATTATCGGCACGCGGTGCGTAAGCACGTCGAGCACCAGAGTTTCAGGGAGGTGGTCAACGACTACTTATGCTCTGGGCATCAATCGCACGTCGTTGGCCACGCACGAGTTCAACACGATTATTTTCTGCACGGTCAGTATGGCCGCATTTTGGGGCAGTTTCTGCAGGTGTTTCCCCGTGAAAAAATTAAAGTCGTCTTTCTCGATGACTTAGAACAGCGCCCGCATCGCGTCATGCAGGATTTATTTGCCTTGTTGGGAGTTGAGAACACCTTCCAAAACGATTGCTTCCTGAACGTCTACAACAGCGGCCGCAAAACGGTCGCGCAGAATGCATTTCTGTTCATGCAGACCGGTTTGCAAAAGGTGCGCCAGCTAACGGGAATCAAAACGCCTGTGGAGGTGCTGCTCCCCCAGCGGTACCGCAGCGCGTTTCGAGCCTTATGCATGAAGTTGGATTCAGCGCCGCGAAATGGCAATGAAGACTACGAAATCGAGGGACAAGTCCGCCAGCAATTGCGCGACTACTTCCTTCACGACGTGCGCATGCTGGAGGAACAGTTTGAACTTCAAGTTCCTTGGCGAGAATTTGAGCAGGCCGCCCGTCAAAGGGCCGCCTGATGATCGATACAGCCGAAACTAGCCGAAGTGATTACCATGAGCCTAAAACGAGCGATTTGCAATCTGTGTTTGAGATGCTTGCCAGCGACGCGGGCCTATTCCTTCAAGGCTTGGCTCTTGGGTCGTGCTGGCTACGACGTGGCCTCGACGGCACGAATCGTTTCTTCGGCGCGGATCTGGGGCACGATGTGCTTGCACATCGGTCGCGAGACCTTCGTGGGACATGAGGTGCTCGTTTGCGGCGGCGAGTGTGAAATCTTCATTGGCGACTTTGTTGATATCGCGCCCCGTGTGTCGATCATTGCCGGCACGCATGAGATTGATAGGGTCAACGTACGCTCCGCTGGTGAGGGGTATTCGCGGGATATTACGATTGAGGATGGCGTTTGGATTGGGGCAGGCACCACCATCTTGGGTGGTGTAACGATCGGTCGTAAAGCGGTCATTGCCGCTGGCAGCGTCGTCACCAGGGATATCCCCCCCTGCACGCTCGCCGCTGGAGTTCCTTGTCGCCCCAAGAAGACTTGGCAAACCGAGTGGCAACAGGGCTCAAGTGCGGAGGCCGCCTGAGCGGAGCGAAGATGGCCATCCATGCGCTGCAATTGTCGACACCGACGCTGGGTTCGTTAGGCAGCCCGAAAGTTGGCATTAAGAGCTTGGCTCCTCTTGTGGCGATTTTCTGCATGGGGAGTTGGGTGACGCGGTTTTCGCTGGTGAGCATTGCGCTAGGCTCAACGGTGACCGACTTAACGTTCTTGGCAGCCTATGCGTCTTTATTTTTGGCTCTGGCGTATTTGTGTCTTGCCGGTCCAGGGCAAGTCAACTTGGTGGCATTAATGATCATCCCTGCCACTGCCGTGAGCTTTATAGGCTGCGAGCGGATGGACTACGCCTGGCCGCGATGGGTGGGTTGGTCAATCCTGGTTATCGGCTTTGGGCCTGTCTGTTTCACGCTTCATGCCGCTCATCTTCGTCTTTCCATGTATCGCATGGGGCAAACCCTGTTCTTGTGGTCAGTCATGGCTTCGGCCTGTTGGTGGTTGGCGGGATTGCCGAATCTGGGTGTGGGAGATTTCACTGGAGTGATGTGGCACTCGATCCAACTGGGTTCCACCGCGGCACTTGTGGGCGTGATGGCGATCGTGCGGATCACCAACGGGGGGCCGTCCTGGTGGTATGGAGTCTACGGCACATGTGCGCTCGTGGCGCTGCTTGCGTCTTCGCGGGCCGCATTGGCCGCCATGCTCTTTAGCAACTTGATCGCGGTAGCGCTTAAGCTCCGCAGAAACGCGCTGGTCTCTACCTTCGTCCTGTTTGCTGGTCTCGTTGTCGCGATTGCCCCGACGACCTCGCTCGATCTCTTGCTCACAGTCATGCCGGGAGAATTTACCAGTGGTCTGGCGCGCAAAAGTTTTGAACATTCCCGCGAACTGCACTGGGAAGCCCGCTGGGAAGAATTTCATGCCGCGCCTTGGACGGGAGTTGGATTCATGTCGGCTTGGGAAGACACCACGGGCGTGGACGCTGACACGGGCGCCGTCGAAACCGGGTCGAGTTATCTGGCGATTTTGTCCATGACGGGCATGGTGGGTGCCGGGGTCATGTTGCTGTTGGTTTGCTCGTTGGCGTGGGGAATGTTTCGCCATTGGCATGAAACCACTGAAATTCACCGAGTCGAGATTTGTAGCATGGCAGGGTTTTGGCTCGTGCACCTCGGCGCGGAAGGTTACATCTTTGCCATAGGATCAATCTTGAATCTGATGTTTTGGCTTTGGCTGGGATGCTTGAACGACCATTTCAGGCTCTGTCGGCGTAGGCCACAAGTACGAGCCAATAGATTGGCAAGACCAAAACCTCCAGGTTTGTCACGTCTTGCAACGCACCACGCGGCATCAATCGCCGGGAGCGATCCATGAAAGTAGTCATCTGGGCGAATTTTCCGAGTCCTCACCAAGCCGACTTCTACGCCGCGCTCCGGCAGAGTGGCGTGGACTTGCGGGTGGTCTATCAGTCACCGCTGCTGGAATCACGTCGCTCCTTGGGCTGGGCTCAACCTGCGTCGCAACCCGCAGGAGAAAGTTTCTTGCCCAGCCAGATGTCACCCCTGGAGCATGTAACCGATTGGCGAGAGCGGATTCACGTGATTCCGGGTTACGGCTTTGGCACGAATCGCTGGCTCGTGAGACAACTTTCACGGGCCGGTGTGCCTTGGGTGCATTGGAGTGAAAATTCTCAGCCGTCGTGGCGTTCGGCGCTAACGTGGGGTTTGAAAAAGTGGTATGCCCACAAAGTCAACAATTATGCCCTCGGCGCGTTTGCCATCGGTGAGCGCGCAACGCAGGATTTCGTGCGATGGGGAATTCGCCTGGAGAAGTGTGCCCAATTGTTTTATGCGATCGACGGTGTTCCACGCGATGTCGAGCGAGATTGCGTGACTCGGGAATTTGTCGGCGACGAATGTGCGTTCGTCTATGCCGGCAATCTATGCCACAGAAAAGCAACACTACTACTGCTGGAGGCTTTTGCCAAGATTTCCGCGCAAAGCAACTCGAAACTCGTGCTCGTTGGCAACGGCCCGCAAGAGAGCACTGCAAGACGCTATCTCAAGAGCATGGGACTGGATCATCAGGTGTTATTCCGAGGAGTCGTTCCCAACGAGGCCATTGGTTCGGTGATCCAATGCACTCAGGTCTTGGTTTTGCCAAGTCGGTTTGATGGTTGGGGAGTGGTCCTCAATGAAGGTGCCTCGGCAGGACTGGCGCTGATCGCTTCCGATGCGGTGGGGGCCGCGTATCATTTGGTGGAACCTGGTTGGAACGGGTTCCGTGTAAGGGCGGGAAGTGTCGGTTCACTTCAGCGTGCCATGAGTGTGTACGCCAGCGAACCTGCTTTAGCCTATGTGCATGGCAGAAACTCCACCATGCTGTTTCAGAACTTCACGCCCGCGCGTAACGCCGAGCGTTTTATCACGGCCGTACGCGGTTGGCAGGCTGCAGCGGGAAAAACACGCATGTTTCCGGTTCCGCAACCCATGCCTCAACACTTCCAACCTCAACGAGCGGCTTAGCAGGGCGTGATGGCCAATTGCCCGTGTCGTCCGCGACAAAATCATGAGCTCACAATGAAAATCCTTGTCCTCATCAGCTATTATTTGCCTGGTTTCAAAGCGGGTGGGCAGATTCGTAGTCTGTCGAACTTGGTCGATCAATTAGGTAGCGAGCATCAGTTCTATGTCGTAACCAGAGACCGTGATCTCGGTGAGCGAGAAGCCTATCCAGGGGTGAAAAGGGGCGTCTGGCATCGCATCGGACAAGCCCAAGTGCTGCATTTGTCACCACAACAGAGCTTGGCCCAAGTTTGGCGAAAAATTGTGCACGAGGTTGAACCCGATCTGTTTTATTTTAACAGTCCCTTCGATGTTCGCTTCGGCATTGTGCCGCTGATGTTGGCCCGGGTGGGTCTGTTGCCCAGGATTCCCACGGTGATCTCCGCGCACGGTATTTTCGCGCCCAACGCGATGGCGCTCAAGAGTTGGAAAAAGCAAGGCTTTCTGGCGCTAGAAAGAGTCATGGGGTTGCTGAATGGCGTCTCATGGCATGCGACCTGCCCTGCGGAAGCACGCGACATTGAAACGGTTCTGGGAGCACACGTTTCCATCACTGTTGCCGAGAATCTTTGCGGCGCGGCTGACGAAACCAATCAAACAAGATTGCCCAAGCAACCCGGATGTTTGCGATTGGTGTTACTCGGCAGAGTCGCTCGCATCAAAAATCTTGATGGCGCGATCAAAATTGTGCGAGGATTGAATCATCCCGCGACGCTCGACATCTATGGTCCGCTGGAAGACTTGGTTTACTGGCAAGAATGTCAGCAACTACTGAGTAACTTGCCGCCAGGAATCGAGGTCTATTATCGAGGCGCGTTACCAAGCTCGGCAGTGAGCTCCACGCTTGCCCAATATGATGCCCTGCTTCTGCCCACGAGAAATGAGAATTACGGATACGCCATCGTGGAAGCCTTCGCGGCGGGTTGTCCCGTGGTGATCAGTGATCGAACTCCTTGGCGAAATCTGGAAGCACTGGGAGTGGGCCGGGATGTGTCGCTCGAAGACCATGAAGAGTTTCGCCGCGTGCTGCTCCAATTGGCTGAGATGGACGAGATCGCTCATGCGCGCATGAGAACCAAGGCCCGCAGCTACTGGCAGAGCATTGCCGCCAACAAAACAGTGGCGGAAGCGTACTGCCAACTTTTCCATAAGGCGGCCGGTCATTTGCCTGCGCAGCCACAACGCCGAGCTGCTTGAGACGAGGAGGCCTTACGACCCGATCTGTTCAAACAGATAATCAATGTCCTGGACATTGACGCTGGGCGTGGCTCCCGCTAACAGAAACACATCCGTGTCGTCAAAGTCATACAAGGACGTGATCGAACCAACGCGGGTATGTCGAAACAAATTTCCAGAGCCAAAAATTTGATCGGCACTCGAGACATTGTGGAACTTTGACACGTCGTTACCACCCATGCCATAGATATTTGCGTTCTCGAACGAGAGAGCCTCAATCCTCGAACTTGGCAGAGCTAAGTAGTGTTGCCCAGCATAGCTATCAAGGCGATCATCCGACGCACTGCCGTACAACCAAGCAGAGTCGTTTCCGCCCGCGTTGGAGAACGCACGTACGGTTTTGAAGTTCTGTGCGTAATTATAAAAACCATTCCCATACAAACAGCTAAATGTCGGGCGACCAACAAAAAAATCATTCCCCGCGGAATCGTAGAGGAACGCGGTGTCGTTACCGCCAGTCGAGTAAGCGTAAACCTTTTCAAAGTTGAGAGCGAAGTTGAAAGATAGGGCCGAACGCAAAGCGGCGTAGTCGGGCCGGGCCACCATGATGTCGTCTTGCGCGGAATCATAAAGCTCGGCCGTGTCGACACCACCCGCGATCGAATAAACATAAACATCATCGAAATTCGCGGCGAGCCGAAAGTAGTTCGAGTTCATGATGTAACTGGCGGTCGGCTTGCCCTGGAACTGATCGTTTCCGGGGGTATCGTAAAGCTCGCTTTTATCGTATCCCCCAGCATAGGCGTATGCCGAAGCATTGGAGAAACCATAGGCTCTATTAACAAATACCGAACTGGTCATCTCGCAAAACGATTGTTTGCCGATGAAGACATCATTCCCCGGTGTGTCGTAGAATTGAACGCTATCGGCGCCCCCACCGCCATAGAGCGACATGATTTCGGAATACAGCGACGAAACGGTAAATCCCGTGCCATTGAATGTTCCATTGTTCGCACTCAAGATCGCTGTTTCGTTGCCAGTCGTCCCGGTCATGGTGATCGTATCAAGACCATTGCCCCCATTGAAGTTGAACCGGTTGACCGCGATCGCGGCGAAGTCGTGGGTCACGCCGTTCACTGTCACCGTATGGGTGTTGCCGGCGGTGAAAGCGAAGGTATCGTTGCCGTTGGTGCCGGCGATATTCACCGTTGTGTCGCTCACAGTTACAAGATTACTCAAGCGATAGTCAACATCGGCATTGGTGCCCAAGGCGCAGAGGTAAAATTCTTGTCCCGCGGTTGCGTAGGCATCGACTCGCGAGGTGCCGTTCGCGGCGTTGCCAGAGTCAACAAGCTGCATGTTGGCGTTGTACAAATGCAGATTGATTTGGCCGCTGGTCGTGCCGAACATGCTCTCGACGGTGAGGTAACCCGCTTGGCTCGCTTGCACGCGATACCAAGTTTCGCCGTTGGCGGCGAGGTTGTTGAGTTGCGAGAAGCTAATCGCACCCCAATCGGTGAAAGTGAATTGGCTTTCGGCGGTGATTTCGAGGTTGTAGTAACCAAGTCCACCGGTGGACGAAACGCCGACCGTGTAGGTCTGCCCCGCGACCACGTCGAACGAAAACGTATCGCCGTTGTTGCTCAGAGTTCCCGTGCCGTTGGCCAGGCTCCAGGCCACGTCCATTTGGTGGGTGAGATTGGAGGCCGCAAACGTGGCCGTGCCGTTGGCCGTGGCGGTGAATTTCAAATAGTCGAGGTCGCCGAGGGTGCTGATCACGCCGCTGATGTTTTGGGCACCGCTCAGCGAACCGAGGTTGTGCGCGGTCGCGGTTGTTGAACCGTAGTCATCGGTCGGCATCAGAGCACTGATCGCCGCGCCAAGGTTAAGACGCTTGAAAGTCAGCCCGGTCGAGGCATCGACGAACGACGTGGCGGTTGCCATCATGTGGTCGTAGATATTATCCTGCGTGATATTGACCTGTCCGACAAATTGCATCGCTTGACGGATCAGGACGCTGGCTCCCGCGATGTAGGGCGAGGCCATGCTTGTGCCCGAGAAGTTGGCATAGTCGTCGGTAATGCCGTTATTGTTGCCTTTATAATCGGGCACGGTGCTGCGAATTTGCGAGCCGGGGGCGGCAATACCACGCACATCGCGTTGACTGTAACTGGCCAAAACACCAGCATCAGTCACCGACATCACGGGGACAACATACGGACTCGCGGCTGGATAGCTCAAGCCCGGTGCATTATAGCTGGCGTAGCTATTGCCCGCCGAGACGGCGATGAACACACCCGCGGCTTCGAGCTGTTGGAATTCATCTTCCAGCGTCGACCACGAGGGAATTGTGTTTGAGTTCCAAGAAGCCACTCCCAGGGAAAGATTGATCGCGGTGATGGGGTTCTCAAAACTGGTGCGATTGTTAATGACCCACCGCAGCGCGTTTTCTACCCAACTGAAATAGCCGGCTCCCGCATCGTCGAAGACACGCAGAGCAACCAGATCAACGCCCGAGGCCACGCCTTTGTCATTGCCGCTGCCACCGCCGATGATCCCCGCGACGTGCGTGCCGTGGGAACCCGAGGGGCCATCGTCGTAGGGATTGGCGTCATTCTCGCCGGTGAAGTCCCAGCCACCCACGACGCGGTAGTTCGCTCCGAACCCACCGCCGAGAGCGAAGTGGTCGTAGGCAATGCCGCTGTCGATCACCGCGACGGTCTGCCCGATGCCGGTGAAGCCATAGTTGGTCACGACGGTATTGAGGCCCGTTGTGTTGTGCGCGCTGTAGAGCGTTTGCTCGATTTCGTTGAGTTGTTCTTCAAGATTAACGAGGTTCTCGATATCGAGCCAAAAATCGGGTTCCGCGACCAATTGGTGTTCGATTTGAGGAGCTTCGTCATCCTCGAAGTAATGATGCTCGATGCTGCCACCCAACAAGGGATCGGCCGACATCACTCGGCGATCTTCGAGTGTCTCGATGCTTCCCTTCCAGGCGAATAAGTTTTTGGCAGCCTTGCGCATTCCATTTCCCCTCTAGCAAACCGTCAAGCGATAGGTAAACCGAAGCACGAACGCCTCAGCAAAATCGCGAAACGATTTACTCCAAGTGATAAGAGCCTAGTGCGGCCGCAGAGGGGTGACGGCAGCGTCGTGAAAAGTACAGGACAAGCGATGTCGACAACCGCGCGATCCGAGCGCGGCAATAAACACATCAGAAGCCTAGGTCATAAAGCCCAGGCTTGGGGGGAAACTTTTCGCGACGGGGCAAATCAACAAGCCATCTCTGTCCTACTGGAAGGCTCCTAGCACTGTGCGTGTTGCTGGCCATCCACTAGGCCGCCCGACGCGCTGATTCTGGGCCACGTTCTGTGGCCCAATTGCAACACCTGTCTAGAACTACGTGGGCAAACCGAAACGGTTCACAACGCAGTTTTGGCCCCGATTTCGCTCGTGGGAAACGATCCACACCCCTGCCCTGGTAAGCGAATTCGGGATACCATGGATATTAATATCACGCGCCTCAACGGCTCTGTCTACAAGCAATTAGAGCCCACAAGTAAAATAGAGTATCATGGCCAATTCTAGAAAACCTGCGGGCCAGCCTGTCGGCTCGAATTCCAGCTACGCCGAAACCATCGAGTCGCCGTTGAACATGCTGGGCAAAGCGAAGTCCAGCTCTTCGGTCGATAACCGGGCTGCGGCACGCCACGGCATCGCGCTCGTTGAGGGGAGCGCGCCCCACTTGAGCCAGGAAACGCTCAACGTGTTGCGGGACCGACTGCGCATGGTTTCGATCTTGCTATGTGCGGGGTTTGGGCTGTTTCTCGCGCGCACCTTTTCCATGTTCGACCAATTCACCGCCACGGGAAGTTACCCACTCTTGGTGGGGCATGTCGCGGTGACTTTCTTGCTCGGCTTCATGGCATGGCGGCTGTGCGTCAAGTGCAACATGGTCCTGGGTAATTTGCGCGTCGCCGAGTTTTTAATTTTCGGTGGCCCAGCCGCTTACATGATGACGGTCAATATTTACAACCTCATTCACTCCGCGCAGCTTCCCGATGGTCATTCCCATATCCCGCACATCGCCTCGTTTTGGGTGCTGTTGATTTTATCCTATGCGATTTTCATTCCCAACACTTGGCGGCGGGCGCTCGTGGTGCTGAGCATTTTTGGCTGCATTCAATTGCTAGCCCTGCTCATCGCCCAATATCGCTCGCCCCGGGTGGACGCCCTGATGCACATCGATGATTTTGATGGTGCCTTGATCGAGCACTTTCTCATCATGGCCATCGCGGTCGCCACGGGAACCGTGGGGGTGCGCGCGATTGGCGCATTACGGCAAGAAGCGTTTGTCGCCAAACAGTTGGGGCAATATCGTCTCAAGCGGATGCTTGGGAGCGGGGGCATGGGCGAGGTCTATTTGGCCGAGCATCAGATGATGAAGCGGCCCTGCGCGATCAAAATTATCCGTGCCGAAAAAGCTGGCGATCCCCAGGTGCTTGCCCGGTTTGAACGCGAAGTCCAAGCGACCGCCAAACTCTCGCACTGGAACTCCATCGACATCTACGATTACGGCCGGACCGCCGACGGCACGTTTTATTACGTCATGGAATTTTTGCCTGGCCACAACATCGGCGAGATCATCAATGACTACGGTCCCATGTCCGCGGGTCGCACGATCTATCTGATGCGACAAGTTTGCGATGCGTTGGCCGAGGCGCATGGTCATGGTCTCGTGCATCGCGACATCAAGCCGGCGAATATCTTTTGTGCCTATCGCGGCGGCATGTTCGACGTGGCAAAGCTCTTGGATTTTGGCTTGGCTAAACCGCTCAGCGATGTGCAGGATGATGCCGGACTCACGCAGGAAGGGACGATCACGGGCTCACCGTTGTTCATGTCCCCCGAGCAAGCAACCGGCGGCAACGAGGTCGACGAACGGAGCGACATCTATTCGCTCGGGGCGGTCATGTATTTGATGGTCACCGGCAAGCCGCCGTTTGATTACCAACAGCCGATTAAAGTGCTTGTGGCTCATGCAAGCGAAACCCCCGTCTCGCCCCGCGAGCTCAACCCCACGATTCCCGTGGAGCTCGAAGAGATCATCCTGCGCTGCTTGGAAAAGCAACCCGAAGATCGGTTCCAAGATGTAGCGTCTCTCGCCGAGCAATTGGAGCAAGTACCACTCGTCGATGCTTGGTCAAGCAAATTGGCCTCCGAGTGGTGGAACTGCAACGGCTGCCCCGAGCGGAAAGCGATGGCCGCGGAGGCGGTTGAGTTGGCGGCGGTGTAAACAAGATTCAGACCAAGAGCCGAAACATTTCGCTGACAAAGTCCTGAAAGGACGGACTATGAAAGCCCAGGGCAAAGCGCAGTGAGTTTTACGAACTTCGCTGTCGCCCTGGGTAAGCGTAACCAAAATTCTCTTCGGCCGAGCAATAGGCGTTGAATACAGATGGAATGTCAACGAGGCCAAAATTAATGCGGTCAATTTCGTCGTCGGTTACGCTCGGCGGAACTCAACGATCGCACCTCCGACGATTTTTATTTTACCATCCCAACCCAGGGCGGCGGAAATGCTCGCTGAGGCTCACATTTTCTCGCCCTGGGCTAACATAGTATGTCCCTTCAGGACACTCGATGGAACACGAACACGACAATGCTATCGAAGAGGAGAACGATGATGGCTAAGATTACCGACGCTGTAGAGATCCTCAAGCGTAAAACGGGTATCGATCCGGAGACCGATCCTGAGATGCTGCAAATCGCTGAGGACTACCGCATTGCCCAGTTGATCTACGACGCGCGAACGGCAGCGGGTTTGACTCAAAAGCAACTCGCCGAGGCCGTCGGCACCACTCAGAGCGTGATTTCCCAACTCGAAGACGCGGACTACGAAGGCCATTCTCTGTCGATGCTGCGGCGCATCGCCAAGGCCTTGCACCTGGAAGTCGAAGTGCGGCTGGTGCCGGAGTCAGTGAAATCGTCGTAGGCCGGAACGAGCTTCGCGAGTTCCGGCTCCTGATGGGTCAAGCTCCGTCTTGCCGGAACTGCGCACGGCTCGTTCCGGCCTACGAATTGCTGCCGTCAATACTACTGCGCACAGCCTGTAGAAGTTCGGCCGATGCGTAAAAGTTTGTTTGTGCCAATCGATCCAAAGCATCAAGACCGTTAAACAGTTTTTTTAGGTGGCCATCAACGATCACACCTAGAGTGCCAGTCACTGCAAGCCCAAATGTTTGAGCGGCATGCCGTCCGGCTTTTTCATCAATCAGCACGACATCAGCTTCCAAGTTTAACGCGATCGAGATTGCCTCACGCTCACCTAGATCAAGCGAAGAGTCCGAAATGAGCGGAAAGGGAGTTTCAATCTTCAACCATTCTGGAGCAGCCGCTATCCAGTCTTTAAGAGGTGAATGCTCATGTTGCAACTCTGCCAGCACCGCCGGAGGAACATAAACACTACCATACATTTGAGGTAAAAAGTGACCGATCCCGATAGATACCAAATAGACCAGAGGACCGGTATCAGAGACAACAATCATGGTCTTGCCAAATTACGCAGTGTCTTGACATCTGATGCTACTTCTTCTTCGGTCATTGGTAGCGACGCATTGCGGCTCTTGAGAAAAGCGTGGGCTTCGAAGAGAGAAAGACCCAAGAGCTGCGAAACCTGTCGTGAACTGAGCTTTCCCGCGCTGAACCAAGCGGCTGCTAAATCTTCTTTGGCCGATTGTTCTAAATTTGTACCGAACTGTCCACGCAATGCAGATTCGAGTTCTTCGGGTATAGTGATTGTTAGCGTCATATAAGTATTTTAATCAGTGGCGAGAATTGAGGTCTAGAACAATTAAACCGCTCCATGTGAATTATACTTGATTTATGAACCTCCCCGCCAATTCCCCTGTCTTTCACTCCACCGCCTCGCCGCGTAGAATGAACTGTTTGTTTCCCTGGCCCCGACTTTATCTGGGCCTTTCTTGCCTATCAAAACCAGCCTTGCCAGCCAACATCCTCACCGACCATGAAGCCACGCACGCTCTTTCAGAAGATTTGGGATCATCACGTCGTCCATCAAGAATCGGGTCGGCAGACAATTCTCTACATCGACTTGCAATTGGTCCACGAAGTCACGAGCGCCCAAGCCTTCGACGGCTTGCGGTTAGCTGGTCGCCAAGTGCGTCGCCCCGAGCGGACCATTGCGACGGCCGACCATAATGTGCCGACCTCGGATCGGAGCTTGCCGATTCTTGATCCAATCTCGAAGAAACAGATCGACACGCTGCGGAACAACTGTAAAGAGTTTGGCATCAAGCATTATGACCTCAACGATCCCAACCAGGGGATCGTCCATGTGATTGGCCCAGAACTGGGCTACACACAGCCGGGCATGACGATTGTTTGCGGCGATAGCCACACTTCGACGCACGGCGCTTTCGGGGCGTTGGCTTTCGGCATTGGCACCAGCGAAGTCGAGCACGTGCTGGCCACTCAGACCTTGTTGCAAGACAAGGCCAAGACGATGGAACTCCGCGTCGATGGCAAGTTGCCAAACGGAGTGACTGCCAAGGATCTCATTTTGTATTTGATAGGCGAGATCACTACCGATGGCGGCACGGGTTATTGCATTGAGTACACGGGCGAGGCGATTCGCGCGCTTTCGATGGAAAATCGCATGACAGTGTGCAACATGTCGATCGAGGCGGGAGCCCGCGCGGGGATGATCGCGCCCGATGATACGACCTACGATTACTTGCGTGGCCGGGAGTTTGCTCCCCAAGATTTCGAGGCGGCGGTCGCCAAGTGGAGAGAATTGCCGACCGATGCGGGGGCGACTTACGATAAGTCGCTCGTGTACCAAGCCGCCGACATTGCCCCGCAGGTGACGTGGGGCACGAATCCTGGATTGGTCGTGCCGGTGAATGCGCGTGTGCCCGTGCCCACCGATTTTTCTGATCCGACCGAGCAAAAAACCGCTGCCAACGCGCTCGAATACATGGGACTCAAGGGGGGCGAAGCGATTACCGATCTCAAGCTCGACCGAGTGTTCATCGGTTCTTGTACGAACGCCCGTATCGAAGACTTGCGCGCCGCTGCGGTGGTGGCCAAGGGTCGTAAGGTTTCCGACCACGTGAGCGCGATGGTGGTCCCCGGCAGCGGACAGGTGAAAATCCAGGCCGAGCAAGAAGGCCTCGACAAGGTCTTCAAGGACGCCGGTTTCGACTGGCGCGAGGCGGGCTGCAGCATGTGCTTGGCCATGAATCCCGACAAGCTCTCGCCCGGCGAGCGTTGTGCTTCGACCTCGAACCGCAATTTTGAAGGCCGCCAAGGCAAGGGTGGCCGCACGCATTTGGTCTCGCCCGCGATGGCGGCCGCGGCGGCGATTGCAGGTCATTTTGTAGATATTCGCGATTGGGAGTAGAATGGAGCGTGGCATCCTCTTTGCGAATGTTGTGCTGTCATTGAAAGGCAAACGTCATGGCGACAGTCTCTCCTATCGAAGCAGTTTCCGCTGTTGAAACATTGTCATCCCACGACGTTGTGACGGCGTTGCCAATCACAATTTATGCATCCGATGATCGGCCAGCTATAATTGTTCCCGCCGCCGCAGCCACCCTGGATGGCTTCCGTGAATGGGCGATCTCCGACGATTTTCCTGAGCGAGGCAAAATTACTTTTGTGGCAGGTGAGGTAATTGTTGATATGAGCCCTGAATCATTAGAAGAACATAGTGAGATCAAAACCGAGATTTGCCGAGTGCTTGCTGCATTAGTTCGTGGAACAAACCGTGGTCGATTGCACATCGATGGTGTGCTGCTCTCGAATAAGCAAGCTACCGTATCCAATGAACCAGATGCATTGTTTGTTGCAAAAGACGCATTGAGCACTGGTAGAATAAAGTTGACACCCGTCAAAGGCCGTCTTCATAGTAGCAAGGAAATCGTGGGGACCGTCGATTGGGTGCTAGAGATTGTTAGCCCCAGTTCTAAGCGGAAAGATAAAGTCCTCCTCCGTAAAGGTTATTATGACGCCGGCATTCCTGAGTACTGGTTAATCGATGCCTTGGATGAGGAAATCGATTTCCAAATCCTGGTTCGGGACGCAACGGAATACATTGCTGTTGCGCCACAGGATGGCTGGATTGCCTCTCCCACGTTTGGCAAATCATTCAAGCTCGAACGGGCGCTCGATAAACATGGCTTTCTCGAATACACACTCCACATGAAATAATAAAGCGATATGAAATCATTCACCACACACACCGGCAAAGTTGTGGCCCTGGATCGGGCCAATGTCGATACCGATCAGATCATTCCCAAGCAGTTTCTCAAGCGGATTGAGCGGACCGGTTTTGGTGAGTTTCTGTTTTGGGATTGGGCTAAGAACGATGATGGTTCGTCGAATCCCGACTTCGAACTTAACAAGCCCGAGGCCGCGGGGGCGAGTATTTTGCTCGCGCGGCGGAATTTTGGCAGCGGTTCGAGTCGCGAACATGCCCCCTGGGCGCTTGATGATTACGGCTTTCGCGTGGTCATCGCCCCCAGCTTCGCCGACATTTTTTATAACAACTGTTTTAAGAATGGGATGCTCCCCATTCGCTTGAGCGAGGAGCAAGTGGAAGACCTGTTCCAACGCGCGGCGCAGCATCAGCCGTATGCCTTGACGGCTGACCTGGAAGAAGAAAAACTGACCGACGCGCACGGCTTCTTCGCCAAAATCGAAGTCGCGCCGTTTCGGCGACATTGTTTACTCCATGGTCTGGACGATATCGGGCTAACTCTGGAACACGAGGCGAAAATCTCGGCCTTTGAAGCGGCGCATGCTTGAGATTTCTTGTCTGACGCAGTGGAGTTCACGATGAAATGGATGTCGCTACTACTGGTTGCTTTTGCTTGTTCGTCAGAACTGGCGACATCTGCCGACAAGCAAGCTGAGTTTCCGCCGGCGGTCGATGAATCGGCTCAATACAAGCAGGAAGTGTTGCTCAAGAAGCTCGACAATCCTTGTGGATTAGTGAGTCGCCCGTCTGCCGACAAAGACGCTCCGCAAGAAATTTTCTTTTCCGAGAGCGGTGCCGGCCGCGTCCTGGTTTTCGGCGCCGACAGGCCGAGAGCCACGCAAGAAGTTCTGACAGGCCTAAAAACGCACGAATTGGCGCAAGACGTTGAGTTGCGAGTCGGGCCGTGGTCGCTGGGTTTTGTGACGCCGACCAAACTCGCGGTGTGGGACGGCGTGCCACGGGACGGCGTGAAACAAGTCGGCGTGTATGTTTTGCCGACGGATGACAAAGTTTTGACGGCCGATGACGTCGAGCACGTCGCGGAGCTGCCGAAGGACGATTCCCAGATAGGAAACAGTGCGTTCCCTGGCATGGTGATGGGTGAAACTTCGGCTTATCTTTCCAGCGGTTCCGCGGAAGATATTGGCACGATCTTCAAGGCGGCACTGGTCGCCAATCAAATCAGCTCGCCCCGCACGCTCACCCCGAGCAAGCAAAGTAGCGACATGCACTGGCCGACGGGGTTGTGCTTGAGTCCGCCCACCAAGACGCAATTCCTGGTGGCTGCGTATGTGGGAGACTTGCTGGACAAGCGGGATAGCCGCGTGGCATTCCTTGTGCCGGCTAATGGGGAAGTCGCCTTGGAGTTGGTGCCCGGCTTGTTCGATGTGGTCGGCTTGGCCTACAGTCCCTCGGGGCAACTCTATGCCATCGATTTTGCTTGGCATAAAGAAAAGTTAGGGGGCATTTATAGGTTGGACGATGCCCGGCTCGACGGGCGTCCCGCTTGCCGAGCGGTCAAAATCGCCAACTTGGTGCGGCCCACGAGCTTGTTGTTCGATGCGAGCGGCGCGATGTACGTCACGGCCTTTGGCACGGGCACGAACGCCAAGCGTGGTAGTCTCATCAAGATCACCGGGGAGTTCTAAAAACCACATGAGTACGCGACGCGAAAAAATTGAGGCGATGTTGGCCGATGATCCAACCGATACGTTCCTGCGGTACAGCTTGGCGATGGAGCTCGACAAGGAAAGCGCGAACGATGCGAGCCTCGCCAAACTCAGCGACCTCACGCGCGACACGCCTCCCTACGTGCCGGCCTTCTTCATGGCGGGGCAACAACTCGTGCGGCTGGGCCGCGTCGAGGAAGCACGCACCGTGTTGCGCGACGGCATCGAAGCCGCCCGCGAACAAGGCAACGGCCACGCCGCGGGTGAGATGAGCGAGTTTTTGGCGTCGCTGGGGAGTCTAGGTGAGTAAGAGATGTTCACGCAGAGGCGCTGGGGGCGCAGAGAATCTCATGTTCCCTCTCGGCGAACTCCGCGCCTCTGCGTGAAAAACTATTTCTTCGTCCCACAAGCGCTCGCCACCGCGCAGGAGGTGCAGCTTGCACAGCCCCCCTGCCCTTTGGCTTCTTCCGTGCCGCAACCGGGACCGCAGCCTTCGGCGAGAGTGTCGGCAAATTTGCGGAACTCGACGGTCGTTTCGTAGAGGTCGGCCAACTGCTGCATGACCGGTTCGGCTGACTTGGGCACCTCGCCGAGAAAATAAAAGAACAGCCCCTGGCCGTCGAACAAGTGTTCCACGTCCACGAGCACCGCGGGAATCTCCGCGTCGGTGAGCAGGTCGCAACAGGCGGCGAACGCTTCGTGGCGATGTTTTTCCAAGCGTGCTGACAACAGATCATCTTCCACGGTCACGCGCCGCAGGATTTGGCCGTCGGTTTCCGCTAAGTCGGTGGAGGGTTCGGGTGTCGCGAGCACCTCGCCGATTTCCAGACCGCGCGGGCTGCGGACGATCACCCGCGCGTGGCGGGGATAGCGGATCGCGTCGGCGGCAACAAAGCGGCCGATGTGCCCCAGCAGGCTGTAACGAACGAGGTGGTATCCCATGGCCCTTATTCTGGCGGTTGGGGGCCGTGGTGCCAAGCCGCATTGCTTCGTTGGCCCGCTGCAAGCAGCGGGGCTAAATAGATGACACCTTGCGAAAATGGCGTGTTTCTCGATACTACTGAGAGTTGTCAACTGAGAATAACCCTGCTTCGAGCTATCCCATGACCAACGCGACCCTTGCCGAACAATCTGAAACGATCCAAAACTTGAATGGTGGCAGCCGGTGGCAAGATTTGGCAACGCGGGTGCTGGAGGGGTATCAATTGACTCCCACCGAAGCGGCCGAGATGCTCGCTTGTCCCGACGACGAGATTCTCGATCTGATGCATGCCGCCTTTCGCGTGCGGCAACGGTATTTCGGCAAGAGCGTGCAGTTGTATTTCTTGATGAATGCCAAGAGCGGATTGTGCCCCGAGGATTGTGGCTATTGCTCGCAATCGAAAGTCTCCGAGGCCGAGATTCCGCGTTACAACCTTCTCAACCGCGAGCAAATCCTCGCGGGAGCCCAAGCCGCCGCCGAGCGCGACGCCAAGACCTACTGCATCGTGATTTCCGCGCGTGGTCCGAACGAGCGCGAAATGTCGGCAGTGGAAAAGTTGGTGCCCGAGATCAAGGAAAAGTACAAACTCGAGATCTGCGCTTGCTTGGGATTGTTGACGCCAGAACAGGCAGACAGGCTCAAGGCGTGCGGCGTCGACAAGGTCAATCACAACCTCAACACGGGGAGCGAGTTTTACAGCGAGATTTGTTCCACGCACACCTATCAAGATCGTGTCGACACTCTCAAAGCGGTGCGCAACGCGGGGATGGAGCTTTGCTCGGGGGGCATCGTCGGCATGGGCGAAGCCCCGCGCGACGTGGTGGACATGGCCCTCGAATTGCGCAATTTGGGAGTCGAGTCGATCCCCGTCAATTTCTTGAACCCCATCGATGGCACGCCGCTCGCCGGTCGCCACGATCTCACGCCCAACTACTGTCTGAAAGTGCTCGCCATGTTTCGGCTGGTGAACCCCGAGCGCGAACTTCGCATCGCCGGCGGGCGTGAGTTGCAGCTCCGCAGCTTGCAGGCGCTGGGGCTGTACGCGGCGAACTCGATTTTCGTCGGCGACTATCTCACCACCAAGGGCCAGCTACCCGAAGCCGATTACGCGATGATCCGCGACCTGGGGTTTGAGATCACGAAATCCTCGGGGCCGGGATGCTAGCGTTAAGATTCTGTGAGTATTTAGTGTTACGATCTATCGGGATGGTCCATGGCTGGACGCTTTTTGAACAGATTCTTGCAATGGTCATTTAGCGCGTTATAGCGATCACGGGGCGCACATTCATGCGGAGGAACAATGATGAAGAGTTTCTCAAGAAAACTGCGCATCGAGCACTTGGAAGATCGAAGACCGCTCGCGGCGGATTTCAACGGAGATGCAACTGTCGATGAGTTTGACTTGCGTAACTGGCAAGCCGGTTACGGCACAGTTCAAGCTGCCCCGGCGCAAGGCGATGCCGATGGTGACGCGGACGTCGATGGTCGCGACTTTCTGCAATGGCAGCGGCAGTTCGGGCCGCAGCAGAACAATCTGATCGCCTACCGGCCGCAAGGGGTCTATGATCCTGATGATACTTCAACACCTGACCCAAACTACGATACATTTCCCAAAAGACCGGTTAGTGAACAAGACGAGTTCAGCAATACGCTGGGCCCTGGCATAAGAATTAACTATGACGACGACAATACCAGCGGAGTGCCCGATGCCACTGAAATCGGGGCCATTACGTAAGAGAACGATCTCATCGAAGTAAAAGTGCAGCGGCTGCCCGGCCAAGGTGACATGGTCCTGCAACGGACTGGGGCTTTAGCTCTGTACTACGACCACGACAGACAAACCCCGATTCCTTTGGACGTAAATCTAATTTATACCGAGCCACTGCCGTTCGTTAACAACACAGTTACCGTGTTTGTCGAATGGCAATCAGTTCAACATGGTACAAGCATTCTGAATCTTCTTGAAGCCTCGACACTCGCATCGCAAGATTCGCTTCGGTTCCACTCTTTTAGAAGTTTAATTGTGGCATTTGGAGGATTCACTCAAGATCCTGCCGATACGGACGACGATGGTTCTATAGGTGATCCGATCAACGAAGAGGGAGTTCAGAATCGCGAAGGTATCTTTGACATTGCTCAAAGTTTCTACGACACCGGGTGGGATGTACTGGCCTTTGACGAGGCAGACTACACGCTACTCGTGGAAAGCGTGGCTGAGAAGGAAATCAAGAATGCGATCGACAACCGCTTTGTTGATCCCATGTTTATGGGTGGTGTTTCAATTATGGGCTACAGCCAAGGGGGCGGCGTGGTGCAGAATATGATTGAGAGAGAACTTGACCCCGTAAATAGCGACCCTGACCACCTGCCAGTTTTTGGCGTTTATCTTGATGCAGTGGTGCATGATACACTCGGCGTTCCCGAAGTAGACTGGCCAGAAAGCGTGGCTTATCTGTTGAACATCTATCAGACAAATAATTTCCCGCGGGGAGGCGACATTGATAACACCGAGGTCGACCCTGGGTTTATTTTGGATGAAATCAACGTAACGACGTGTTTCGACTTCAATAACAATCTCAATCATTTCGATATTGACGATGACTTCGATGTCCAACTGTATATTTTTGTAAAACAAGAGCAATTGCTCGATCGTTGAAACAGGCTATACATGCGATACTCTCTACTCGCTATCGCCTTTTTTTTCCTTGCCGGTCGGGCGCATACAGTTCTTGCCCAATCGGACGTGGAAAAGATGGTTGCCGAAGCGGACCCCGCCGTTCAAGCACAGATTAGAACGACGGCGCAAGCCTTTCTGAGCGACGGTAATTCCGAATCCGAGATCAAGACTAGTTGGGAGGGATTCCGAGAATTAACGACGTTGAAAGAGCTAGCGAGCGAAGAGGCGGAACTTATCATGCAGTTGGCGAGCAGAGCGAACGAGAACCAAAAGTTTTGGAAGCCGGATTAGTTTTGCAGATGCTCAGCTTTAAGCCAAGCCTTACCATTCGCACTCTAGCCCCGTACCTTGGTTCGGACAACCCACAGCTACGTGAGTTTGCCGAGATTTGGTTCCAGCAGCATGACAACGCAGGTTATGATTCGCCATTACTGCCGGTCAACTACAACGACTACGCCAAGTATGTCGCCGCAGAAAATGATGGCGTTCCGGCGGCATTCGCGGAATTTATCTTTACGCGAGCGCCGGAACGGGCCTTACTCGTTTACTTGCAAATCAGCCGGCGCGACGACTTAATCGAACGGCTGCAAGAAATGAATAAGAATGTTCTTACTCGGCTGCAACAAGAAAATAATGGACGAGGGCCAATACCTCCGCCAAAAGAAGAAGAACCGGAAGACAGAATACGTCGGATAGAAAGGCAACAATTTCAGTTTGATCGACGCGAAATTCTTCTTGCCGAGCACTTTGTCGGCAACGCCATCTGGCTCAAGAACAACAAATTTGATGAGCAATTCCAGAAGGCGTTGCCGGACGCCAAGGAAGAGCTCGCCATGCTGTCGGAGCACAGTCAATGGTGGGTCCGGCTGTATGTTGCCGAGATCATGCGGCGACATCGCGAACTGCGGATCGCTGGTGTGTTGGAGAAACTGAGCAGTGATAGCAATGCACTTGTCAGCAAGGCAGCGAATAATTCTATTGGCAGGCAGTAAAGTACACAGACTGCCGTCGCAAATTACTTATTTTAACAATCTTCCGTGACCGGAATTCTTCTCGATTTCGGTTTATCTTTCCCAAGCCGTAAGGCCGATGATCTCTATGACGAATTAAGACACGTCCTATTCTATGCGCAGGGAAAGCGATCATGGCTCGTGGATGGATCACAAAATTAGCGGTGGTGGCGCTCGTGGGTGCTTTGGCTAGTGAAAGCTTGGCCCAAACGGGTAAAGCGACTCGCAAGCCTGGCGGTTCGACGCTCGCCTCGCGTTTAAGCCAAATTAAAAGCGCCTTCGTGGGTGATAACACACCGGAAGACGAAGCGAATGCCTACGCCGCAGAAAATCGTGGTTCCAGCCCACGCAACTCCAACAGTCAGTCCGCGAATCAACGCCTTGCGCGCAGTACTTCTCCGAGTCGCGTGCAAGCGGGCGATTTGCTGCCGAAGGGCATCTTTTTTGATCGCAGTGGCAGTCCAAATCAAGACATGGACTCGAACGATTTTGACCTGGGTGATGAAGTGTTTGATCCGAGTCCCCGTCGTGGCGCGGCACCGGTTCCCAGCCAGACTGCCAGCCGCACTCCGCGCAGATCGCCGTCGACGACTCGCGAAAATGAACTGCAAGATGCCCTTGATGATTTGCTCGCTGTCGAACAACAGCAATTGGGCGATACGTCGAAGAGTTCCGGCGTTATTGGAGCGCTGCCCAAGGCCAACAAGACACAGCCATCCGCCGATACCCAAAACTTTGATCTCCGCCAAGCCTTGATCAGCAAGGCGACTGCCGGCAGCACGCCTGCTCGTTCGGCGGCGATGAACGATCTACGTCAGCAGCTTGAATCCTTGGAAGAAAGCTCCTCGATTGAAGAGGCCTCGATTCAAGAAGATCAGACGGATTCGCTCAGCGCACCTTTTGAGAAGCCAGCCCAGAACATTTTCGCAAGCCCCACTCAACAATACATTGCTCCGACTCAGCCCAAGGTGCTGCAAAGCTCGCGCGGGGGCATGTTGACCGCCGGTGGCGAAACCTTGCTCAATTCCAAGCAGCCCGTCATTACGTCCCGAGTCGAAGGACCACGACAAATTTTGGTCGGTCGCGAGGCCACCTATCGCGTGACGTTGGAAAATTCCAGCGAAGCCCCCGCCCATACCTTGTCAGCGGAAGTGCGGATTCCTGAGTGGGCCGAAGTGGTCGACGTGATGACCACCAGCGGCGTGGTCGAGCGAACCGAGAACAATAGTGCGGGCGTGTTGCGCTGGCAGTTGGACGAGCTGAGCGGCCGTTCGGCTCAATCGCTTTCCGTGCGATTGATTCCGCGCAGTGGCAAGCCGCTGCAACTCTCCGTCGAATGGACACAGGCTCCCATCGCTTCGCAAGCGCTGGTCGAGGTGCAAGAACCGATGCTGGAAATGAAAATCTCCGGCCCGCAAGAAGTGCTGTACAACAAAGCTCAAAGATTCCAGCTTTCGCTGCGGAATCCTGGCACGGGCGTTGCCGAGAACGTGGTGATTAAGCTGATTCCGCCCGGCGGGGATGAGGCATCGGCCAGCACCCATACCGTCGGTGTTCTGGCCGCCGGCGCGAGCAAGGAAATTGAATTGGAGCTCACCGCGCGTGAAGCCGGCGATTTGGTCATGAAGGCCTCGGCCACCGGAGCGGGCGGCTTGCAGTCGGAAGCGATTCGCAAAGTGCTCTGCCGCAAACCGGAATTGGAACTCGATTGGCGTGGCCCTAAAGAGAAATACGCGGGGACCGAAGCTTCGTATTACTTCCGCGTGAGCAACAAGGGCACGGCCAGCACCGAGCCGGTGGCCCTGCGAGTGAAACTGCCCGAGGGGGTGAAGCTCATCTCGGCGAGCGAAGGTTACAAAGTGGACACGCAGAATGGTTTCATCGCTTGGGAGATCGCAGGAATCGCGGCGGGTGAGGCCGAGTTTGTGCAAATCACTTGCCAAGCGGATCGCGCGGGTGCGAATCGGTTTGAAATCACCGCCCAGACCGCTGGCGGCGAACTACGCAGCACCAAGGAAATTGAAACGAACGTGATCGCGGTGGCCGATCTCAAGCTTTCGGTGACCGATCCCCAAGGCCCCGTGCCCGTCGGTGAGACCGCACTCTACGAAATTCGCATCCGGAATCGGGGCACCACGGATGCACAGAATGTCGGCGTGGTCGGCTTGTTCTCGGCAGGGATCGACCCCAGCGCGGTCGAAGGGGCTCAGTTTTCGGTGCGCGATGGTCGGGTGAGCATTCATCCGATCAATACGCTGCCCGCCGGTCAGGAATTGGTGCTCAAGATTCGTGCCGTCGCCACGCAGGCCGGTACACACGTCTTCCGCGCGGAAGTTTCGTGTGCCGACCTCGACATCAAGCTCGCCGCCGAGGAGACGACCAAGTTCTACGAAGATCAATACCGCTGGGAAGATGGCGAAACGGCCTATTCCAACGATCCTAGCGCGGTGGGCGCAAGATAAGTGATTCGTCTGTAGGACGGCCACTCCTAGCCGTCTTTCAAGAACTCGGGCGATGCGCCCGCGCTTCAATTGAGCGACAGCGATGGCAAGACCTCACAACCATCATTCCCACCAGCAGCAGGATCGCGGTATTCGGTTCCGGCACGGTGAGACTGGCTGCCAACGGCGGTGGCGATCCATGATTGTTCTGCCAAGCGGCGAGATCGGTGGCGCTAAACGGATTGGGCGAGCCACCGCGCTGCCAGAGCAAAAAGTCACGCCCATCGACGTCGCCATCGAAATCGAAATCGCCGTCAGTGATCGGCTCGAGGAAGAGCCCAGCAGAATCGATCCAGATCGCGCCATTGTCGGAGCCAGGTTGTCGGAAGACGAACGACAGGCGCGCCTCGACGGCATTTGCCGGAGCGACAGCCTCGAGTTCGTGATCGAACCAGATGTTTTCCGCGGTCGTCCCATTGTGGATGATTTGAGACACCTCGCCCAAAAATCCACTCGACCCAGACGCAGCGCCAAAGACACTGTAGAATTCTAACTTCATAGTCACATCATTGCTCTTACCAAAGAGCGTGTCCCAAGACGGAGTGCGAGAACTTGCCATGGCTCGCAACGAGTCGCCTGCGGTGATGGCTACGCCCTGCGAGACGCCGGATAAGTTATTAGGACCATTGAACTGACCATAGAGCTTCAGGGCGTCCGCGCCGGTGTTCGCCAGATCGCCATTCGCCGAGACATTGCCAATGCTGTTTCCGAAAGTGTTCCACCCAGTGAGCGAGCCGCCGGCGTCATCGAAGTCTGCATTGGTAAGCAGGTTGCTGCCAGGCTCGGGGTCAATCGCCTCTCGTTGCCAATAACGAACATAGTCAACCGTCATCGTCTGGGGCCAGATGGTTGAACCATTGGGATCGCCGCCGAAATCGCCGCCGACAGCCAGATTCACAATGATATTTTTCGGAGTTTCGAAGATCGGTCGATCTGCAGTTTCGGTGACCGTGAAATGCAGGTTGCCGTCGACATAGTATTTGATGCTCGTTTCGTCCCATTCGGCGGCGAAAGTGTGAAAGCCAGCATGGAAATTAACCGGCAGACCGCCAACGGTGGCGGTGTATTCATCGTACACGAATTGATGTTGGCCGCAGCAAGGACCAGGATTCGTCTGCCAATGGTAGGCGCTGGAGACGAGGTTGGGTTGGCTGCCACGATTTTCCAAGATGTCGATCTCACCCCCCTGCGGCCAAGGTACTTGATTCGCGTTCAGCCAGAACGCTGGCCACATCCCTTGTGAGGTCGGCAGGTCGACCCGCGCCTCGAACCGACCGGGGCCGAACAGATCGTTGGAAGTAATTAGACCCGATTGATAGCTTTTGCCTTGACGAGGCACATTGATGGCCGTGAGTTGCAAATTACCGCCAGAAACCGCGACTTGATTCGGATGGTAGTACTGCTTCTCGTTGTTGAAGCTGTCTTTGCGATCGAGTGCTGTCCAGTTTTGTGTGTTAAGTGACGTACCGTCGAATTCGTCGTTCCAAACTATTTCCCAGCCAGGAACATCAGGAATCTGAGCTGAAACAACGTTCGCCAGACATCCCACCCCCAAAATTGCCCGCAGGAAACTGATTCGGCTAAGGCGACCACGAACGTGACAACTGGATTGAGATCTGGACATGACACCCCTGATGCTCTGAGATTTCCGAGTGAAAAGCGGCTGAAACTGTTCATGCACTGTTTCCTTAAATATTGTAGCCAAATGTTCGCGTCCAGGCCATTCTTTTCTGGGTTTTTCTAGTTTCAGCCGCATACCACTGGCTTTGCCGGTGTTTTTACAGGCCTATTCCTGGCAGATTGCGCGCAACGCGCGCACTTTGTCAAACCCAAGAATTAGTGTTGGGTCATTCAGCCACGCAATAGCGTCCGGGTGTTGTGCAGGAAGTGGGGCCTAAACTCTAAGTTGGGTGTGACGACCAATAGAACAGGATTATACGCTAAGGGCTATCCTCCGTCGGCGTTTCACGCGAATGGCACGTAGTTATTCGTAAACGTCTGTTAGCAAAAGAGTTAATCACGTTGTCGTAGGAATGCTGTCCGGTGCATCAATTACATCGCACCTACGTGAGATTGCCGACTTGCACGGCACAACGGATTGTTGACCAGGGCAAATTTCTTAGCGGATCTACGCCGAGCGGCAGCGATGGCAAGACTTCACAACCATCATTCCTACCAGCAGCAGGATCGCCGTATTCGGTTCCGGCACGGTGAGACTGGCTGCCAACGGCGGTGGCGATCCATGATTGTTCTGCCAAGCGGCGAGATCGGTGGCGCTAAACGCATTGGGCGAGCCACCGCGCTGCCAGAGCAAAAAGTCACGCCCATCGACGTCGCCATCGAGATCGAAGTCGCCGGGCAGAACCACTAACTCAGCAACCTCGACGAGCCGCAGGTCGAACGTGGCGACAGGCCCCGTGCCCTCGAAGGGAAAGGTGTCGAGCAAATGAATGGGTTGGCGGACTGGGGCCGGTAGATTTGGTGCTTCAAAAGTGATGCCGTCGTCGGTGCCAGCATCCCAGACGGGGAGGTCGAAATGGGCCGACGAGACCCATTCGCCCCCAGTGCGCGTGTCGAAACTAGAAATGCCGACGAACCAATCGGGACTAGGTGCAACCATCGAGACAATTGTTGCCAGGGGAAATGATTCGCGAATTTGAAAAGTTTCCGTACGAGACACACGCGAACCACTGATGCCGAAGTAGCTCAAATAGCTGTCCGCGGTCCCGGCGGCGAGAGCACTGTTCACTTCCGTGCTGAAAGCTGTCTTATTGCCACGCTCAGCAATATCCTTGATCCCAAGCGTGGCGAACTCGCCCGGATTCCAAAACGACACGTCGCTCGTATGGGTTGCTCCGGCAAGGCCAGAAAAGTGTGCGTTCGTTGGATAGTCCGTGGGATGCGAATCGGGCCACCACAACTTGGTAAAGGTCAACTCGTAAGTGGCCACCGTCTCGCCGGGAGACACACTTACGCCAATTGTCAGCGCTAAGAGGGCCATCAAGGTCACAATTCCTAGCCGTGCAGTGGTTCGCATTTCTCTTTTTCCTCGATCTCCGTGTTAGGACTACAAGTTACCAAAGGCGATGTTTCACACCTCATGCCAGTTGGCTTTCCGACACTGCATCGGAATCATAGAATCTTAGGAACTGCTCGTAACGATCTGGTAAAGATTGCGCAATGATTTGGTAAATTAGGCCGTGAATTTAGGGGAGGTATATGCCTCAAGCAGCCAAAACGGCTCACTATTCGAACCCGAACTTTTTGCTATGACAATGCAGTAGCCGCGATGCGTTGCATCGCGGCCATTCCTGAAATCAGCTTGATTTGTGCTGGTCCACCTTCTCGAACACCAGCGGATCATCGGCCAGCGCGTTCGTGATGCGAATCGAGCGTGTGCCGGCTAGCAGATCGTCGATCACGTTGCCCACGAGTTGAGCTCGCCAGCCTTCGGCAAGCACGGGTACGGCGTCGTTGTGGTTGCCGATGCCCATGCGATAGGCGATTAACTCACGCACGTCGGTCGCCGTGCCGACCATGCTGGTGGCGATTTCCGCGCGACGGCAGATCGTGCCGAGCGCGGGAGCCAAAAACTGACCCAGCAAGTTGAGTTGCGACGGCAACTCTTCGGTATGTGAACCACGCGAAATTTTCTCGGTGGGCCCTTCCAAGCCACGCGCTACGCAGTCGGCCAGCTCTTGGGCTTTGCGCTTGGCCCCGCCCCGTTCCATGCCACGGATGGCCATGATCTGGTCAGGGTTATCAATCTTGCGTTTGGCGATTTCGACGAGCAAGTCGTCGCGCAAGATGCGCTTGGGGGGCTGATTGCGGCGCTGCGCCTCTTCTTGTCGCCAGGTCCACAGCTCGCGAACAATCGCCAAGTTACGCGGGCTGAGTTTGCCGATGCCCGAGACGCGCCGCCAATCCTTGCGGCTGTTGGCGGCGACGATATCGTCCTGCCAGACGCGCATTTCATCCGCCAACCACTCGTCGCGATTGAGATTCTTGAGAATCTGCGTGAGCTTCTTGTGCAGCGGCAGCAAGTAACGCACATCTTCCAGGGCGTAGGTAATCTGTGCGTTCGACAGCGGCCGACGCCGCCAATCGGTGCGCTGTTCTCCCTTGGCCGGTTGATGCCCCAGGAATTTGCTCACCACTGAACTGTAGGACGAGGGATACTCGTTACTGCAAAATCCCGCGGCGATTTGCACGTCAAAGAGATGCTTGGGCACGGCCGCGGCGGGTGATCGCAAAAAGAAATTCAGCTCTTCCCGACCGGCGTGTAGCACCGTGATGTGCTCGCCGGATGTCATCACTTGCCAGAAGGGAGTGAGGTCGGCAATCGCGAGCGGATCAATCTCGACGAGCTCATGCTCGGTCGCCACTTGCACGAGGCAGAGTTGCGGCTGATAGGTGTCTTCGGAGACAAATTCGGTGTCGATACCAATGATCGAAGCCGACTGGAGCCTTTCGCAAAGCTGCTCAAGAGCTTGCGGGTCTGTGATGATCGGTGATGGCACGGCGCGGGAAGTTACAGAGCAGACGACGGGGAATGGGGCGGATTCTCAACCGAGCCCTTGTCATTGGACCCAGCAACCGGCACGACACCCCTATTTTACGCGATTTATCACCACTTTCACAACCCGCGTTTTATGCTAACGAGAAGGGTGACTTAACCCAATGGCGTGGGGTAACGAGGAGATCAAAAAAGAAGCCACGGAATTTCACGGATTAAACACGGATCGGAATGTTGAATTGCCGTGTTCAATCCGTGGCAAACAACTCTGGGCTGAGCTCTGTGAATTAAGTGTCCTGTTGACTACTCTGCCTGTTGAACCATTGCGGTTTCCGCTTTCGATGGAGGTGGTTCGCTCTCGAAGTTCTGCCATTGGTCGAACACTAAGATGGGGAGCAGGATCAGGCAACTGTAAACCATGTAGCCGAAGAAGCTCGGCATCTTGACGTTCGATTTCTCGGCGATGGCTTTCACCATGAAGTTCGGTCCGTTGCCGATGTAGGTCATGGCTCCCATAAAGACGGCACCCAGACTAATCGAAACGAGAATCGCTTCGGGGACACCCGCCGTGGGGCCACCCTTGCCAGGGATTTGTGCGGTTTCAAAGAACACCAGATAAGTAGGAGCATTATCGAGGAATGACGACAACGCGCCGGTAGCCCAAAAGTAGCCGCCTGGTGAAAGCTTCGAGGCAATCAACTCCCCTTTTTCACTCAGGATTTGCAACGCGGGTTGCATGCAGATAAAGATGCCGATGAAGAGCGCGGCCACCTCGATAATCGCGCCAAAACTAAAATCATTCGCCACGCGGACCGACTTTTGCCCAAAGTAAAGCGACACCGCGACCAAGCCAAGTTGTACGATTTCCCGCAAATACATCCAGGCGTGCCAATTCGTGCCCGGCACGGCTTTGTTGGGATCGAGCAGCGCGACGGCCAGCACCACCCCGATGAGCAATGATCCATTAAGTTTGAGACCGGTGATTCTGAGTTTGCGCGTTTGCTCGATGTCGCGTTCGATGTCACGAATCGTTTCCTTCGAATGAAAGAAAAAGCGATCCATGATCAAATAAACCAGCAGCAACAACCCATTCACGGTCAGCCAAGAAGGCCAGAGGTTCAACGTCCAGAGGAAGTGAACTCCCTGGAGATAGCCGAGAAACAGCGGCGGGTCACCAATGGGGAGCAAGCAGCCACCGCAATTGCAGACAATGAAGATGAAGAAAATCACCGTGTGAGCGACATGCTTGCGCTCGCGGTTGGTTTCCAACAACACGCGAATGAGCAACATGGCTGCCCCCGTCGTGCCGATTAAGCTCGCCAGCACGGCCCCCACCCCCATGATCGTGGCGTTGGTCACCGAGTCGGCGCGGAGGTCACCCTCGATGCGAATCCCGCCAGCGATCGTGTACAGACTAAACAAGAGCACGATGAACGGCACGAATTCCGAGAGGATCGCATTCACCAAGATCGCCCGCACAAAACCAATTTGAACCCCGCCGTCGACAACAGGTGTGACCGAGTGCCCTGGCCAATGAATCTCGACCGACGCGCGGTGCAGAAAGGCATAGTAGCTAAGCGTGAGCACTCCCAACCCCGCGGCAACATAAAAGCGATGGAGATTGTTTTCCCACCAGTGCTCCGTATTGTGCATCAGCGGAAAGGTCGCTATCGCACCCAATAGCAAGACGAACGGGATGATCGTCCAAAAGGGTGGTGCTGTACTTACGTCTTCTGCAACGGCTTGCTCGGTTGCGGCGTGTTGTTCCCCGGCATGGTCGTCGTGGCCGGTACTCGCGAGTTGGGTCGCATACTGGGGGTAGCCTGCGAGGGCCGTTGCCAAATAGATGGCGATGATTCCCAAAATGGCCCACACAACGGCGTTGCCGGTGGTTATCTCGGAAACCGAATCGCTAGAAACCTTGTCGCTGGAGGTCATGCTGCCAGACTAAACACCTCGCGGCGGAGTGTCTACCGCTATTGCGCCATCTTACTGGAAATCATGCAGGCGCTATCACGTCCGCTAATGCTGCGATAAACTCAGCAGATTGTTGTAGAAGCAGTTTCAAAAACCGGGGGCTAGCGCCCTACGGCTGATGAAATCAGCCGCCACGCGCTAGCGTCCGGTTCTCTCTCGTGATTTTGAAACCGGTTCTACTTTTTGTTCCATCAAGATTCTTTTTAGTACACTGTGATGACCGAGATTTGGTTGCGCTCGAACCGCCGCATCCTGGCCGTGGGATTGATTCCCGGCGCGGCGATCTGTGTGGCGTCGGCCGCTTTGTTCGCGACGACCTCGTCACCGGGCCTACGCACCTTGGCCGTGGCGGGTATCGTTGCAGGGGCGATCTTGATGGGAATCGTGATGCGACAACTCTTGCGCCCGCGCGTGGCTTATTCCAACGGTCAGGTGCTGTTCTTTCTCCGCGCGGGGGGGCCGATTGCCGTGCCGCTTGACGTGGTCGAAGCCTTCTTCCTCGGCCAAGGCCCCGCGTACTTGCCGGGGACCGAAGAAGACAGCCAGGAAACCGTCAACCTCGTGGCACGACTTTCACAAAAGTATCCCGAATGGATGCGCTGCGAGGTGAAGCCCGCGCTGGGGAAGTGGTGCGAAGGCTATGTGTCAATTCGTGGCACATGGTGCGAACCATTGACCAACGAAGTGATCCGGCGACTCAACCGCCGCTTGGGCGAAGTCTCTCGTGAACTCGCGGGTCACCAATCATGACGCTCAAACTTTTGGTGAGTGTCCGCGATGAACGCGAAGCCGCGGACGCGCTCTCCGGCGGCGCGGATTGGATCGACTTCAAGGAACCCCACGCGGGGCCACTCGGGGCCGTGTCGGTAAGTGTCGCACGCCGCATCGCGCAAACGCTCAATGGCGGTTGCCCACTCTCCGCGGCTCTGGGGGAACTGGCGGATTGGCCGAGTTCGCTGTCTCGGGAACTGCTTGCCGTCCCTGAAATTCAAGTCGTGAAATTGGGTCTCAAGAGCTGCACCGAGTTGCCTGATTGGCAAACTCAGTGGCGGCGCGCGTTCGATGCTGTTCATGCCGCTGGTAAGCAGCTAGCAGCCGTGATCTATGCCGACTGGCAAATGACCCACGCACCATCGCCCCAGGAAGTGCTGGAATGCGCGCTCGCCGCCGGTTGCCGGTATCTGCTTATCGACACCTACGAAAAAAAATCAGTATCGAGCGTGGAACGTTTCTCTCCCGGAGAACTTGCACGCCACATGCACGTTGCCCAGCGGGGGGGCATGACCACCGTGTTGGCAGGAAATTTGCAAGTAACAAATTTCGCGCAACTTGCGGACTTGCCGGTGAACGTCATTGCCGTGCGCGGCGCGGCGTGTCGTGAGAATCGTTTGGCTCGCATCGATCCGGAATTGGTCCGCGAGTTGCGTACGCGGTTAAACGCGCTCAATTCGCGTAAAAAAATTTACCAACCACTTTAACACGTAAGAACTAGGGAATTTGCTTGACACTGGCCGAAAATCGGCGATACTCTCGTGTTGTGAACTTGATCGCGCGGTGAGCAAGGCGTGGCTCGTCCGCGACAAGTAACACTGCTGATCGCTCGCTTTTTTCGACAAAATTATTTGTCGTTCACCGACAAGCACCAATGCGATCTTAGGATGGAGTGTTTTTCGAGAGTTCGTTGTCTGCGCGTTGAGGGGGATCGAACCGTGCATAAGTCGATATTGGATGCCATCAAAGAGGGCGAGTGGGATTACGAACCACTGACAGTCGAGGAGAACCGCTTCAATCCCACCGGTGCCATGCCGGGCACTCGCGAGAAATTGAGCGTCTTGGCAGACCGCATACGGGAAGGACTCCCCTTGTGGCATGGCCATGATCGCACCGAGTACGACGACGAAGCGTGAACTTTGGCCGCACGTTTGCTCGACGGCGAAACTTTACCATATCTTCAAGTGGTAGGCCGGAACGAGTTACACGAGTTCCGGCAAGTTCTTTGTGAAAATTTTTTCATGCCGGAACTCGCATAACTCGTTCCGGCCTACACTCTAGGAAGACATCGTGCCCAAGCTCAGTATTGAAGTTCCCCACGCTCTGACAGCCGACGTCGCCAAGGATCGCTTGGAGAAGAAAGCCGAGTTTCTGCAAAGCCGCTACGGCGACCAAGTGAAAGACATGACCCAATCGTGGGTCGGCAATCTTTTGGCCTTTGGCTTCAAGACCATGGGCATGCGGTTCGACGGCACGATGGGGGTCGAGAACGATAAAATTGTCGTCAATGCCGACCTGCCGTTTGCGGCCATGATGTTCAAGGGCAAGATCGAATCGGAAATCCGCTCGCAGCTCGAACACATCCTGCGCGCTTAATCGCCCGGCAAAATCTCGAGCCGCTTTTCCTGGAGTTCAAACTCCAGCCCCGCCGGTTCCAAAACAGCTTTGAGTAGCGTCGGCAAGTTGCCGTTGGTGACGTCGCATGACACGAGCGATGTGCGCGGGTCCATCTCGCGCTGGAGCAACGCGGGGCTCCAGACAACCTCGAGCGCGAGTTGCCCGGCCAACTGCTCAACTACCTTTCCCACGGGTTGGTTTTCCAAGCGCAGGCTAAAAACCTGTTCCACGTTTTGCCGTGTGCGTGACGGTCGCTTGCGGTTCTCAGAGGATGTGCTCTCCTGATTATCGCGCGTGATTGGCAAAGGCCGCTCAATCGGTACGATGCGGCACGACTTGCTATTGGCCGAAATTTCACAAGTCTTATCGAATCCCACCAGCAGCAACACCACGCGATCAATGAGCGTTAACGGCGGCAGCTTCTTGGCATTCCAGAGGTCGTGCGGCAAGGCAACGCGATTCACCAACTCAATCCCCGCCTCAGCCAGCCACGCCGACAAAATTTCGCGCGGCTCGCTCAACCGGGGCCAACTCACGCTTTCCTTGTGCTGCCAGGGCCTGCGAGCTGTTGCGGAAACGTGATCAAGTGAATTCCTGGCAGTTGCCGCCAAAGTGGCGATTTCTTTCGCCGACTCACGCGGGCCCATGTAAATGAGGCCGTCGAGTTCCGACCAACCCAGCGCATGAGAACTCGACAGTTGGTCAAGCACTCCACGCAGCGGCTCATTTTGAAAGCGAGCCGCAACCTGCTGCTGCGGATCAACCCGACGGTCGAGCCAAATGACCACGTTTTGGCTGGCGGAAATTCGCTCCAGCACCACCCCCAATTCTTGACCCTGCCAAGTGGCGGTCAGCGGTTGTGCGAGTTCCGCTGTCAGCGGTTCGGTGGCATGACTGCGAGCTTGTTCCAGCCCTGTAGCAGTTACCAACCAACAGCCAGCACCAAGCAAGAAGATCACCGCCTGAAAGCGCAGCATAACAATCCGTTTTTGGCAAGCATTTTTTTTCGCCACGGATAGATTTGCCATGATTACCAATAAATTCTCTGCGGGCGGTGATCGGCTAAAACTAACTCACAATTTTCGTTGTGAATTCCGCGGCAGCAATTACACTAAAAATAGGTCGCCGAATATTGCTTGCATTATCCCGGTTAACTGCCAACGAGCAAGATTGTTTGCACGTTGTCAGAAGTACCAAACTCTCAGTACCAAACGCTATGAGTCACGATTACTCTCATCGCCCGCTCTTGGCTTACCACTACGAGCGCTATCTGGTCGACCAAAACATCGGGGCCTACATCCGCAGCATTAGTTCGAGCTATACCGTGGGTGGCCTCGAACGGGTGGCGGCTTCCTGCGATCCCGCTTCGCGGCGCGGGGCGGTGCTGGCACTCGGGCGACTGGCCGATTATCGCAGCAATACGGTTTTGGGCAAAGCGTTGGTTGATAAAGATCGTGGGGTGCGCACCCTGGCCGAGAGTGCCATTCAACAAATCTGGCTTCGCATCGGCACAACCACCCACCAACGCCATTTGGTGGCCATTGGCGAGCAACTCGACGAACGCGACTTTGAACGGGCCGCTCAACTCGCGACCGCGCTCCTCGACGAAACTCCCTGGCTCGCCCAGGCGTGGTATTATCGCGGCAAAGCGTTTTTTCAATTGGGACAATACGAAGCCGCCAGCCGCGATTGCCACCAAGCGTTGGAAGTGAACTCGTTCCATTTCCTCGCCGCTTCGATGATGGGCCAAGCCTATCTCCAAATGAACGACCCCATCTCCGCGCTCGATTCCTTCCGCCGCGCTTTAAGACTTAACCCCAACATGGAAGAAGTCCGCGCCCAAGTGATTCATCTCCAGCGCAGGCTCAAAGACAAGAGCTAGCGTTAAGTCGAGAGCCAAGAGTCAAGAGCTGATAATCTGGCTCTGGACACTCGACTCTCAGCTCTTGACTCACCCATCACACAAACCAAAACGTCCGCCGCCGGTATTCTTCATACTCTTTCCCAAACGCCGCGGCGAGCGCCCTGTCCTCGAGCTTCGAGCGGTAAAGCTGCATCACGACAAACGCTGTGTACAGCCCAATCCACACCACGTGGGAGCGCGCGAAGAATAGCCACACGCCACCTTGGGCCAGAAACTGCCCCAGGTACACCGGATGCCTCACCCAACGATAAGGCCCGCTCGTCTTCAACTCCCGCGCTTCGGGCACAATGCCGAAACTGCGGCAGAGCACCACGTAGCCCCACACGTCGATCGCGTTGCCGATGGTGATGAGTACGCCGCCTATCAGCGCGGAATACCAAGTGATGGGGTTTCGCCACAAGAATTGGTAATAAGCAGATTCCCAATTCTCATCGATCATACCCAGCCCCCACGGCAGCCACATCACGAATATGAAAGGGGCGAATGCGGTAAAGAGCGTAATCAGTATGCCGCGACCATCGGCGGCACGCTGACGTGGATTGACCCGCAGCACAAAACTCGCTGCGATCAACAGGTAGGTCAGATCGATCAGAAACGGCACCCACCACATCCGGAGCACTTGTCCGCCGGGCAGTGTGCTGTAAGGCACAAAGTTGTCAAAACTTCCATCCCAATACTTTTGTGCGCTAATCCAAATAAAAATTGTAAAGAAGCTCAGACCCAGCACCCGAAACACCCAATCCGGTGCCGCCAGCCACAACCGCATCGGCCAAGCGCGCCGAGTCTCGGAGGAATGTGCGGGATCAAAGTTTTCGCTGGCCATACGCCAAGTATAGCACTTGCTTCTTCCCCACTTTTTCTCGTCCCCACGGTTCCCGTGGTAATCGTACACCGAGCAGAGCTTTCCCTCGCGTCGGCGGGAGCCCAGGGCTTGCAGATTACTCTACTCTCCTGTTGTCATGCCCTTGATCTGTCGTTCTAGGGAATCTAGGCTCCAGTCGCCTGGCTTTTGGCTGGGTGGAAATTCTTTCATGGACATCAGGAACTCGGTGGCAACCGCCTGCAGGGGAATCAGCACAAAGGCGTGGTCGAGATACCAATCATTGTAGGTGTTGGAATTCTCCGCCGCCTTCTCGAAGGGGTCACGCCGCAGGTTATAAAGATGCGGGGCGCGCAAGTGGATAAAAGGCTCGCGCCATACTTGCAGTTGATGCGCGCGGTTTTCCAGATAGGTGGCTTTCCAGTCGCCCACGCGAATGGCGACCACTTCGGCCCCGTCATTCAGATAAATGAATTCCTTGCGCGGAGAGTCCTTCGTCTTGCCACTGAGGTAGTCGAGCTGGTTGTAGCCGTCGATGTGGTTCTTGTAAGTGCGGCCACCAAGTTCCACGCCACCCTTGAGCAGCTTTTCCTTGATGTCGGGAGCTCCAGCGGCAGCAGCGAACGTCGGCAGCCAATCTTCATGCGACACAATGCCGTTTACCGTCGTGCCGGCGGGGAAATGGCCAGGCCATTTGATGAAGCACGGCACACGGAAGGCCCCTTCCCAGTTCGAATTCTTCTCGCCATGGAAGGGCGTCGTGCCGGCATCCGGCCAAGTGTTGTAGTGCGGACCATTGTCGGTCGAGTACTGAATAATTGTGTTGTCGGCCAGCCCGAGGTCATCAATCAGCTTAAGCAGTTCGCCGACGTGCATGTCGTGCTCGACCATGCCATCACTGTACTCATCGGAGTTCGGGCCAGCCAAGTTCTTGTGGTCTTCCTTTACATGGGTGCGGAAATGCATCCGCGTGCCGTTCCACCAACAGAAGAACGGCTTGCCAGCCTTGGCCTGACGGGTGATATAGTCTTTCGCCGCGGCGATGGTTTCGTCATCGATGGTCTCCATTCGTTTCTTGGTCAGAGGACCGAGATTCTCGATGGTCTGCCCTCCCTTGCCGTCCGCCTTGCTGCTGATGACGCCACGCGGTCCGAACTGCTCCAGGAAGGTTTTACCGTTGGGAAGCTTCATGTCCCTCGGGTAGTCGCGGTTCTCTGGTTCTTCCTCGGCGTTGAGGTGATAGAGGCTGCCCAGGAATTCATCGAACCCGTGCATTGTGGGCAAGTGCTCATCGCGGTCGCCCTGGTGGTTCTTGCCGAATTGGCCCGTCGCATAGCCTTGGCCTTTTAAGACTGTGGCCATGGTACAGTCGGTCTTCTGCCAGCCTTCCTTCGCGCCGGGCATGCCGACTTTGGTCATGCCGCTACGCACCGGCGAGGAGCCACTGATAAATGCCGCCCGTCCCGCCGTGCAACTCTGCTGGGCGTAGTAATCGGTAAACGCGACCCCTTCCTTGGCGATGCGATCGATATTCGGTGTCTTGTAACCCATCATGCCACGGCTGTTGTGGCTGATGTTCCAGGTGCCGATGTCGTCGCCCCAGATAACCAGGATATTGGGCTTTTTGTCCTGCGCGAAAATACTGTTCGCATGGGCAGCGACCAACGCGAGGGACAAGACAAGCCAACGTGAAGAAGGAGGGCAACTCATGGCAATGTTCCTGAACAAGGTGAGGAGAGTCCACGTCGTGCAGACAATCAATGATCTCCGTTCCCGCCAGTTTAGAGCATTGCAACCCTTTGTAAATTGATTCCAATTGCAAAAGTGCGAGAAAATATTTAGAAGCGCAAACCCATACCCACATTGGAAAAGAAATTCGCCGCGTCGCTTCCCAGCCCCCAACCCACGCGCACGCCAACTTCCATATTTGGTGTCACCAAATAATGCAGGCCCGGGCTGAGGTACGATCGGCTCAGTTCTGGTTCGCGGCCATCGGTAAAGATTCCGAAATACTCAAGATGGGCGTTCCACTGCTCAGCCACTTCCACCTTGAGCACCGTCGATGGTGCCCAGTGATCAAAGCGGTCCTCTTCCGCCAAGCTGTCGCCGTAGCGAATCGCCGAATCCCTCACCCAGCCCTCGGCCAACAGCCAGCCCCAAACATAAGTGGCGACGAGATGGGTCTCCGATTCCGCGCCGCTTGTGGGAGTGTTTCCTTGCACGATACCTGCACTCCGCGGCAGCCAACCCTCTTGTTCCGTGAGCGCGGCCTTGAAGCCATAGGCGACTTTGGCCTCGGATTCAATTTCAGCGGACTCGAAATCGCCCGATCCGCCGCCAGATATCGCGTTCGACTCGCCGCCGACTTCGTAATTCGTCCCGAACCGCAGTTCCAGCCAATCACACACGCCGTAGCGCGCGATCAATTCAGGAAAGCTATGCGTCTCGGGCACGCCGCGATTATCGATGAACGAGTAACCCGCCTCAAGAATCAAGCGCCCCGCCCCCGCCGTGGTTGTGGCGGGGGTGAAAGAATCGCGGTCCGTCTCGATGTGTTCTTCTTCCGTTTCTTGAGCCTGCGTCCACGGAGCGGCCATAAGAAAAAGAATCGCAATGAGTGGCAAGATATTGTGCATGGAAAAACGAACCGAACAAGCCGCCGCTAGCATGGCCATGAAGAGACTTCCAAGGAAATCGTCGGCTTCGCCACAAGCACTCTTGAGCGAGCCAGCTATCACCCCTCATAGAACCCCACGCCGCTCACTATCGACGGCCGCCAAGTACGTGGCAAACTGCGTCGTTATGTAAATCGCGGTCAGCCCCTCGGCGACGAGCAGTAGACCAAGGGTTTGTTGTCGAGGCCGAAATGCTATCCTCAGAGAAAATCAATTGTGGCAAGAATTGAACGAGAAAATCCCGACAGTTCTCAGGATTGGGACATTGTCGAAAAGGATTAACTCACTCTTAGGACACTACCGAATAAAGCACTCCCTAGTTTGCCCGATTAGTACAAGATATAATCAAAGTGTTAGTCAATTGATCTTGGCGGGGTTGGAGCCACAACGCATTCCAACGGAGCAACCATGCAAATTCCAGTACTTATCGAGCAGATGCCAGGCAATGGCTATCGTGCCCGTAGCGGTGAACCGTTTGCCCTGGTTGCGGAAGGGACGACTCCGGAAGACGCCTTAGCTCAATTCCGCAATCGTGTGTCGGAAAAACTGCGGGACGGCGCATGTATCACCTCCATCGAAATCCAAGCGGAGGAACATCCTTGGCTGCCGTTTGCCGGCATGTATCAACAGAGCGACCCACTGGTCCAAGAGTGGCTTAGTGCCGTGGAACGCGATCACGCCGAGGCATCGTGATGGGCCTCTACGTTTTGGATACGGACATCCTCTCTCTGTACCAACTCGGCAACGCAACGGTTCGCCAGCGCGTCACGGAGCATCCTGCGAGTGACTTAGCCGTGACAATCATCACCGTCGAAGAGCAACTTTCGGGCTGGTACACGTTGCGCCGCCGGGTTAAGGGGAGCGAGCAACTGGCCCGCGTCTATGAACGTTTTGCCGAAAACGTGCGGTTTCTCTCGCGGGTGCAAATCGTTTCCTTCCCAGAGAGCGCGATCCAAAGATATGAGGATCTCATTCGCATGAAGCTGGGCGTTCGCGGCAACGATCTCCGCATTGCGGCCATCGCACTCGATCTGTCAGCTACCGTGGTGACACGTAACCGCAGGGATTTTCAGGTTGTGCCCAGCCTGCAAATTGACGATTGGTCCGTGTGACGGGCCAAGGGGGAATAGGCTGCCGAGGGTCTAAATCAAAACCCCCCGACAGCTTTTCAAATGAGAAACCTAAGCTATTTCAATTTGTGGGACTTTGAACGTGACGGCCGATTCTACGAACGATTGGGTATCCGCTGGTTCAAGCGCTTCGCCACGAAGGGCGACTACTGGAATCAACGACGAAGACATTCCGATCCGGGCTTCAGGAATATAAAAGATTTCAATTCGGCGATTCAATGGGAAGCGCGCACGAGGTTCAATGAATTCGTGCATCTGTGCAGCCTTGTCGTTGGACTGGTTATAATGGTGTGGCTCTATTTCCAGAACGAGTCTACTTGGCTGGTTGCCGTTTTCTTCGCCGTGCTCATCTGGGATATTTATCCCATCATGCTACAGCGTTATAACAGAGCAAGGATTTGGAGAATCAAGAAAACAAAAGGGGGCGGGAGTCATTGATTTAAGACTCCCGACAGCTTTTTTTCCACGACCCATTTTTTTCTACTTTGAGACAAGACCTAGGATATTGGCTATGGAAAACATTGATCGTCTCTCGAATCTATTGCATCTCCCTGCTGACGTATACTTCGTGAGCACTGTTCGAGATGTGTTTGACGAATATTTTGCAGAACGTGGCGCATTTCCTATGGCCCACTGCGGTGCCTCAATGATGCGATATGAGGCACCGGAATGGTTTGCCGAGGTGATCTATCTTCCGTCTGACGGCCCACGATACTCTCCTCGTGTCGAGTTAGGTGTAATCCCGGAACCGTTCGTCGATCCTCGTCGAAATCGTATTGACGTACTACACACAACTCCAATTGACAGTGATTTGCAAACCTATAATTTGACCTGGAGATACACTAATAGCCACGAGGCGCGACATGCATTTGTGCGAGTTCGTGACGAGATTATGATGTTGTATACAGATCCGTTTTTGAACGATGTTTCACAACTACGAATACTTCTGGAAAAACGATCGCTGGAATTGGATCGGCAATGGAAAGACGAGATCCAGCAGCACAATGACGGAATCGCAAAAGAAGCAGCAGACGCCGCATTTCGTGCTGGAGAATATGCGTCCGTTGTCCAGATTTTGAAAGTTATTTCGCCGGACTCCCTCTCACCGGTAGATCGTAAGAGGCTTGATGCCGCCAGGAAGCGCGTGCAATGAGAGTTCAGTTGCCCACTGCAAGTTGGGGATAAGGGGGCGAGACTCCCGAAAGCTTCCCTCACCCTTGTTTTCGCTCTCACGGATGATAGCGAATTCACTACCAACTGAAAAGCAAACCTCATGTAGCCCACCGCTCGCGTGGCAAGCTGCGTCGTTGTCAATACTTTTTTGTGCCAAGGAAGAAGGGGTTGGGGGCTAGGATTTGAGGACTTGTTTGCGAAATTCATCCCCAGCCCCCAGCCC